>Ga0208863_1000131_pt1 | contig 92916 bp, 86 predicted proteins | sample RifOxyD3_FD_184040 | JGI IMG/M metagenome (GOLD analysis project Ga0208863, IMG submission 184040) | Soil microbial communities from Rifle, Colorado - Rifle Oxygen_injection D3 (SPAdes) | ecosystem: Environmental > Terrestrial > Deep subsurface > Rock core/Sediment | place: Rifle, Colorado... | reverse complement strand
TATATCGAGGTGTTCTATAACCGTCAGCGACGACATTCCACCATCGGTTATCAGTCACCCGCAAGATTCGAGCAAAGTGTTCAACATGCCGCGTGATTTTGTGTCCGGAATAGGCTTGCCAGATCACGATGGCGGCGGCCTCGCCGCCGCGGGTGTTGCCGGCGAAGAGCCAGTTCTTGCGGCCAAAGACTCACCTGGACGCCGTCCCTCGCCACGGAGGATACTGGCGCTGCAACCGTGCCCGGCACGGCTGGGGCGCGGCACCGGAACAGATTTGGCGATCAGCTGCCGGTGTCGCGACCGCTCCTTCGACTGCTCCCCTTTCTACCCCTTACCCCTGGCGCCCGTCAGCTACCCCCATCCCTTGACCGTACAACCCCCTACCGCGCTCTGAATCCTTCGCCGGATTTACGCGGATTTTGGTCACTGTTCACAGCAGGCTGGCTTCCACCCAGGATGCCAAACCGTCGATGGACTTTCTCATGTCGACGGCTTCCAGCGCGACATAGACCGGCACCCCGGTGCCGATCAGCATCGGGATTCCAGAACGTCGAGCAGGCGGAAAAGACAGGCGGCGTCGAAGTCGGCCGCCAGGCGGATGCGCCATCCGGGGCGGGCGGCGGCGAGTTCGATGGGCACAGTATCGGTCGCGACGGGACGCTCCGGACGGAGCGGGATCAGCGTCAGCGGCGAGCATCCTTGCACACTGCGGCTGGCAGGAAGGCGCCCCTTCCAGTATTCCAGCGCGTCCCGCGAGAGGCCGCGCTCACGCGCCCAGGCAGACAATCGCTCGCCGCTCGCGCGCCAGGCGTCGATCTCCGCTTGCCACCGCTCCCGGTTGGCTTGCCGCTGTTCCTGCTTCATGATCCTTCCCCGTCAGAAAAGCCGTCACGGTGCCACACCCGCTACAGGGATTGAAGGTGTCGTCGACCGGACGGATACCCCACAGGTCGGCGGCTGCCCACAAGCTCCACAGCGCTCGATTCGATCAGTATAAAATCCGGGAAAGTCAAACTCGCCCGGATCGGCGAGGCGGATCTGGTCCTGATGGAGGCCACCTACGGCGACCGCCTGCACCGGGACCGGGGAGAGACCATCCGGGAGATCGGCGAGATCATCCGCGCGGCCCGTCACGACAAGGGCAACATCCTGATCCCGGCCTTCGCCGTCGGCCGCAGCCAGGAGATTCTCTACTACCTGGGCCTGCACTACGACGAATGGGATCTGGACCGCTGGCAGGTCTTCCTCGACAGTCCCATGGCCATCGAGACCAGCCGCATCTATTGGGAATATCCGCAGCTTTACGATGCGGAGGCCACCAAACTGCGCCGCCAGCTTCACGAGATGCCGCAACTGCGCAACCTGCACCTGACGGCCACGCCCGAGGAGTCCATGGCCATCAACCGGGTGCGGAACGGGGCCATCATCATCGCCGGCAGCGGCATGTGCAACGGCGGGCGCATCGTCCACCATCTGAAGCACAACATCGAAAACCGGGGCAACCACGTCATCATCGTCGGCTACCAGGCCAACGGCACCCTGGGCCGGCGGCTGGTCAACCGGGAACAGGAGGTGCGCATCCACCGCGAGACCTACAGCGTCATGGCCCAGATCCACACGGTGGGCGGCCTCTCGGCCCATGCCGACCAAGAGGGCCTGCTACGCTGGCTGGGCGGCTTCGACAACCGGCCCCAGGTCTATCTGGTCCACGGCGAGGACGAGGCAAAGCAAGCCTTCAAGCAGAAGATTGGCGAAACCCTGGGGTTGGAGACGAAGATCGCGGGGATGGGGGAGAGGCTGGATTTGACATCGTTCCCTACAACCCTACCGGTATAGTAGGTCGGCCTTCAGGCCGGCATAACGGCCTGAAGGCCGACCTACAGCCCCTACCGGTATAGAAGAAAAGGCTCCAGCTCTTCCCGCCAGGCCTGTTCATCGGGCAGGGTCAGGGCGTCCAGGTCGCCGGGGGTGGCGGCGGGGTCGTCCACCCATTGGCGCAGCAGTTCGCTGCCGTTGATGAGGTCGATGGCCAGGCGGTCGAATTCGTATTCGTAGGGGAAATCCCGCCAAAGGTCATAATCGGGCTGCAATTGGCGCAGGGCTTTGAAGGCCAGGGCCATCAGACGCCAGGGGCGGAAGGTCTGGTGGTCATAGCAGGGGCCTTCGGCGTGGATCTGCACCCCGGCGCAGAGCTTGCCCGCGTGCTTATGGAAGGTGGGTTCGAACCAGCATTCCCGAAGACGGCAGCCTTGCAGCCATTGGGGGGCGAGTCCTTCCATGGTGGCGATCAACTTGCGGGGATCGATGTCCGGGGCACCGAAGATCTCCAGGGGGCGGGTGGTACCGCGCCCTTCCGAGAGGCTGGTCCCTTCCAGCATGACGGTCCCGGCGTAGCAGCGGGCCATCCCGAGGTTGGGGGCGTTGGGGCTGGGGTTGATCCAGGTCCGTTCATGGAGGGGCCAGCCGTGGCCGGGGGCGGCATCGGGCTCCCAGCCTTCCATGCCGAGCACAGCGTAGTCCAGATCCAGCTTCAACGACGAAACAAACCAATCGGCCAGTTCGCCCAGGGTGAGGCCGTGGCGCATGGGCATGGGTCCTGCGCCGACGAAGCTCTCCCAGCCGGGGCGCAGGGTCAGACCTTCCACCGGCCGGCCCGCAGGATTAGGCCGGTCCAGGATGACGACCTGCTTGCCGTACAGGGCGGCGGCCTCCAGCACATAGCGCAGGGTGGTGATGAAGGTGTAGATGCGGCAGCCCAGGTCCTGGAGGTCCACCAGCAGGACATCGAAGCTGTCCATCATGGCGGGGGTGGGCCGGCGCACATCGCCGTAGAGGCTGAAAACAGGGATGCCGAGCTGCGGATCTTGGAAATCCGGCGACTCCACCATGTTGTCCTGCTTGTCGCCGCGCAGGCCATGCTGCGGGCCGAAGGCGGCGGTGAGCCTGATGTCGCCGAGGGCCGCCAGGGCATCCAGGGAATGGGTGAGATCCCGCGTCACCGAGGCGGGATGGGCCAGCAGCGCCACACGGCGCCCTTGCAGCGGCTTGCGCAAATCGCGGTCTTCCAGCAGACGGTCGATGCCGAATCTCATGCGAGCTGTTCCAGGGTAAGGGCGAAGGCGCCAGTATAGTGGAAGTCGGGTCGGCCGGACGGGTGGCGCAAGGCCCAATAACTGAGTCGGCCGTTCGTCTCTTCAATGACGGCAGAGAGCCCCAGGCGCAGGACCGGTCCCGGAGGCAGCGGCGACAGGGCCACCGCCAGGGAACAGGCTTGGGGCGAACGGCCGCACAGGCTGGGGGAAAGCGCAATCGCCGCAGGTTCGCCCCCATCCCGGTAGCCCCGGAAATCGTAGGCCTGCCAGGCCCCGGAGGGGGAGAGGTTGAACTCCCGGTAGCCCGGTCCCTCCCCCGCCATGACAAAGGCCTCAAGACAGGTATGTTGCCAAAGGCCATCCACCCGCGCCGGCGGCACGGGGTCCGGGATGCGCAGGGCGACCATGTCCCCTTCGATCCGGTAGTCCAGCAGCAAGGCCCCGTCCGGACGGAAGCGGAGCAGAACCTGGATCGCCTTTACCGCGGAGCAAGGGGTGTCGGGATGGGGTTGGAGGGACGCAATTTGCATGGCTTTCTGTATCCAAATCGACTGAGATGCTGTAAAAACTCGATCAAGAAGTCAGTCAATCTGAAACAGTGGGATGTAGGTCGGCCTTCAGGCCGACATGCCGGGCTAACTGATGGCATTTCATGTTGACTGGCTACTAGACATCCTTGCGCAGAGCGGCGCCCACCAGGCGGGCGGTCACGTCCACCAGGGGAATCACGCGATCGTAGGCCATGCGGGTCGGACCGATGACACCGAGCATACCCATGACCTGATCATCGACCTTGTAGGGCGCCGTGACCAAGCTGCATCCATCAAAGGATTTGTAGCCGGACTCGCGGCCGATGAAGATCCGGATACCCTCGGCCGACATGCAGTCGTCCAGCAGGTGGATGATCTCGTGCTTCTCAGTGAAGGCGTCGAACAGGCGCCGCAGCCGCTCCATCTCGGCCAGTTCGTCCATGCCCATCAGGTTGGTCTGTCCCGAGATGAGGCAATCGCCCTCCTCGCTCACTCCCAGCACCTGTTCGGCCATCTCCACGGCGCGGCGCATGATCTGGTTCATGTCGTCGCGGGCCTGCTGCATGTCGGAAAGCAGCCGCTCGCGGACCTTGGCCAGGGAAAGGCCGCTGAAGGTCTCGTTGAGAAGCCGGGCGGTCTGTTCCAGTTCAGAAGGGGTGTAGTCGCGCCGTGCTTGGATCACGCGGTTGATCACCTCGCCGTCGACTGTCACCAGGATGGCCAGGACGCGGGCGGCGGAAAGACGCACGAATTCGATCTGCCGGAAGACCACCTGCTCCGGCTTCGGCATGGTGACCACGCCGGCCATGTGCGACATCTCGGACAACCAGCGCGAGGCGGAGGAGAGTACCGAGCTGGTATCGCCGGTCAAAGACAGTTGGCCCTGAAACTGCTCAACCTGCCGGTCATCCAGTGGCTTGACGGTGAGGAGGGAGTCGATGAAGAGGCGGTAACCCCGCACGGTCGGTATCCGTCCGGCGGAGGTGTGGGGCGATACGATCAGCCCCAGGTCTTCCAGGTCCGCCAGGACGTTGCGGACAGTGGCGGGGCTGAGGTCGAGGCCGCTGTCGCGCGCGAGGACGCGGGAACCGACCGGCTGGCCGTCACGGATATACCGCTCGATGAGCGTTTTCAGAAAATGCTGGGCCCGTTCGTCTACGATCCCGTCCCATTTCGCAACCTTCGACACTGACGCACCCCTACAAGCCCCCGACATGAGGGCGCGTTGAACTTGTATCTGCTTCGGCAAATGGCTGTCAAGTGGAGGGTCGCGGGCCTGCTAGAATTACCTCCAACCCCTTACAACCGGACAGGAGACACGCCATGCACGAAAAGAGCATCGATCTGTTGAACCGCGCGGTTGCCGACGAACTGGCAACCGTTCACCAATACATGTATTTCCACTTCCATTGCGACGACCAGGGCGTCGATCTACTTTCCGCCCTGTTCAAGCGGACGGCCATCCAAGAGATGCTGCACATCGAACGGCTGGCGGACCGCATCCTCTTCCTCAAGGGCGATGTCGTCATGGAGGCCGCCGCCAAGGTCGAACCCATCCATGATGTGAAGGCCATGCTGGAATGGGCGGACAGTTCTGAACAATCGGCCATCCGCATGTACAACCAGTTCGCCGTCGAATGCGCGGCCAACGCCGACTCCGCCACCAAAAAGCTGTTCGAGGACCTGGTCATGGACGAGGAGCGCCACTACGGGCAATTCGACGATGAGATGGAAAACGTCAAACGCTACGGCGACAGCTATCTGGCACAACAAGCCATGGAGCGCAGCAGGGCTGCCGCCGCGCCCCAGCCCGCCGGCCCCCCCAAGGCGCCGAAGCCCTGACCTTTCCCTTCCCCTCAAGGAGGCTGTCGTAAAACTCGGTGAACGCAGGCCGGATAAGCGACACCCTCTCAAAGGGAGGGAAAAATTCGCAGCGTCAGCTCTATGCCGGTTTTTGCGTTAATACCCAAACTACTGGGCTGACACATGGCTTCCCCCCCGGCGACCGCGCCTCTGATAACCTGCCAGATGGCGCCAATGGGCCGCCAGGCGGCGATAGACGCAACGCTGCTCGTCGCCGCCATGAAAGGGGAGCGGTGCCGCTGATAGCGCAGCATGACGAACTCCAGGTCCTGTTCGAGGATCTCGGAATCGAGGTGGTTCAGCGCTGCAATGGCAATAGCTTTGTGATCGTTCGAGGACATGCCGGCGTTCTCCTGGTGGGGATGGTTGCGTCAATCCGGCTGGCGTCGCTGCTATCGGTCGGCTGGCGGGACAGAGATCTATTTGGTCAGTATCAGTTTGCTGTTACGGGTGATGAGCAAGCAGTAGTCCTGTCCGCCATGGGTGATGATCAGCCGGGAATCCCCTAGGAAAAGGCTGTCAGACGCGATGCGCCGAACCGTTTTTTTCGTGGAGTCCGGAAGATCCGGCGTCTGCTTTTTCAACGAGAGATTTGCATTCGAGTTCATGAGCTTTGCTTATAGGTCACCTGATGTTTTGCAAATGATAATGGTTCGCATTATAATTGTCAAACGGGCAATGAATTCACTCCGCCGGATCACAAACCGTATGAATATGAACGACGCGACGATTACCCCCGAAAAGGGCAATGACTGGGTCCGGGTCCAAATACCCAGGACCCAAGTGCTTGAGTTTCTGAAGGCGGGCCTCATCTGTACATCCGACATGAGATGCCTGGGCTGCGACTCGAAAAATTGCCTTTGGAAGCTGGTCTTGAAGGCGAGCGCTTACCGGATGGGGCGTTCTTGAGGGGGGGAAGCGGGATGCAAGGCAGAGTTCATCCCTGAACCCCAGGAATCTCCCCCGCCAGCGGCGGGGGAAATTTGCATGATTTCTTTGCGCTAAAACTCGACCGCCAACTGGGCGGTGTAGCTGTTGGAATAATCACCGGTCCCGCCATCGGCTAGGCCGTAGTCCTTGTCATGGAGCCATTCGAGGCCCAGCTTGATCTTCTCGAAGAGGGCGATCGAAACGCCCAGGGAGCGCCGCTCCTCGGGCAGGCCCAGTGCCTGGGCCTCGGCGGTGCCCTGTACCCCTGCGGCAATGGTGGTCTCTCGTCCGAGGATGCCATTTTCGAAGGTGTAACCCGCCTCCAGATTCCAGGCTTCCGGCCTGGCGCCCAGGCCGTTGAATGCCAGTGTGCCGGCATCGAAGGATTCGGTGGCGGCCAGATATTCGCCGATCAGGTTGAACCGGCCCAGGGTGAACTTGGCGTGCGCCTCTGCGCCGGGAATGTTGGAAGCATAGGGATTGGCGCCGATGGCATCGGTCAGCCCGCCGGAATCGCCGATATCGTTGATCCAGCCCATGCCGGCCGTGAAATTGCCGTTTCCATAACCCAGGGCCGCGCCCAGGTTATCGAGCTTATTGCCGCCGCCGGCATCCAGATCGCCATTGAAGGTGTAAAGGCTGGCGGTAAAGCCCTTTGCTTCGTAGCCCAGCATCGCGACTTCCTCCTTGGTTTCGCCCATCTCCAGGGTAAGCGGGTCAGTGATCAGGTTGGTCTCAAAGGCGCCGAAGGGGACCGGCAGGCGTCCGGCCGTCAGGGAGAAGGGTGTCCGATCCCCGCTGGCAATGGTGATGTTGTACTCATCGACGGTCATTTCCTTGCCGCCACTATCCCCTTCCTCCATGAGGAACAGTAAGTGGGTCTTGGCCCAGTCGCTGAGATCGACATCGACGCCCAGCTCGATTTTGGGCACATCGAGCTTGTTGAGATCAGTGTTGACGACAGGGTCGAACAGATCCCTGTCATCCGTTCGCATGGCCTCGATCTCGACCAGCCAGCTTATGTTCACAGCGGAACCGGCATCGGCGCCCCCTTGCCATAGCAAGGCGCCAATGGCGGCAGTCAATAACCTCTTTCTCATGGAGTGCTCCTGGATCAATCAAATTCTGAATGTGGACAGGCTCTATTCCTCGCGGCTCTGAGCCCCCTTTCGGGGACGGGGAGGAGACGGTGAGGACCTGAGGCAAAAGCAGGCTGGCTGGTTCTTGACTGGCTGGCGATGATTCAAATACCGCTCTTGATGATAATGGTTATCGATACGATGTCAACCAACTCATCACTAATGAGGTCATAGCCTATACGTTATTTTGTAACGCATACATCAAATAACGCTACGGATTAAAGGCGCAGGCCGGTCGCCTCCTCGCAGCCCATTTGCCGCGAAAGAGCCCACTCACGGCCCGAAGATGGCCGGCCACCAGGCCAAGCCGACCACCGCGCTGCCAAGGATGCCCGGCAACAACGGCAGCCAGCGGCGGGGGGCGGGCACCCCCTGGCGGGCGAGGATGCGCTCGCCGAGCCAGAGGCTCCAGGCCACGCTGGCGAGAAACAGCAGCGCCTTCGCGCCCTGCACGCCCGCCGGGCCGAGCGGGGTCTCCTTGATCGGCTCGAACAGCATGCTGCCGAGGCCGACGATCAGCGACACCATCGCCACCGGCGCGTACTGGTAACCGAGTTCGGTGAAGCGTTGGCGAAGACTCGAATCGCCGCCCATCAAGCCGGACAGCCAGGCCGCGGCGGCGGTCAGCCCGCCCAGCACAACGGCCATGGCCACCATGAAGCCCGACATGAAGGAGACGATCATCACGAAATCCAGCCACCAGAAAATCTCCGCGCGTTCCGGATGCACGCTCATCAGCCAGGACGGCCCTGCTTGGAACAGCCAGGACCAGTCGCGCCCAAGGGCGTATTCCGCCAGCGCTTGGCGCATCTGCTGGTATTGCGGCAGGATCAGCCAGAGGAAACCGCCGAGCGCCACGCCGGTGTCGAGGAAGAGCAGCCAGGCCTCGGCGAAGTTGGCGCGGTGGTCACGGATGTGTTCGATCTCGCTGCCGAGGCGGCGAAAGACCATGCGCACGCTGCCCTTGGCGCCGGGATTGACGCAGCGGAAGCATTCGATGCAGTGGCGCGATTCCGACTTATGCGGCAGATCGATCATCGTCGGACAGGCGCCCTTGAGCGAATAGATGTCACGGCCCGGAATCTTGACCTGCGGCTCGAAGTTGACCGGGCCGAGGCGCGAGTAGAGACCCAGCACGCGGCCGATCGGGCAGAGGTGGCGGCACCAGGCGCGCTTCTTGCGGCCGTAGAGAAAACCGGCCAGCATCGCCATCGCCATGGTGCCGCCAAAGAGGATGGCCGCCCCTTCTGGGTGATCGCGCACGCCGAGCGTCTGGCCGAGCAGGGTGACGAGGATGAAGCTCACCGCCGGGGTGCCCTCCCAGCGCATCCAGCGCGGAATCCGCCATTGCAACCCCAGCTTGTTGGTCCACTCGGTGGCGGCGCCCATCGGGCAGAAGATGCCGCACCAGGAGCGCCCGGTGAAGATCACCGAGAGGAACACCAGCGGAAACCAGACGCCCCAAAGCAGATAGTTGGCGAAGCTGGTGTAGTGCGTCCAGGGCGTCGCGGTCTCGGGCGGGTCGGGCAGGAACAGCGGCACGACGATGACGGCAAGGAACAGCACGAACATCGCCGCATGTACCCAGACCAGCTTGTCGCGGTGGCGCAGGAAAAAGGCCTCGACGACTTCCGAGCGGCGCGTGGTGCGGGCACCGTTATGGATGAGCACCCTTTTCGTCCGGCACGCGGTCGCGGCGACGCTTGGAATGATTTCGGGTTCAAACATGGCAGCGATTGGTCCAATGGACGAACATGCGGCAATCACCCCCGGACGGACGGCGGCATGCGGTCGATCCTCCCCATGCGCCAGAGGGCATAGGACCAGAACGCCGCGATTGCGATCACCAGTGTGGCGGCGGGGCGCGCGCGGTAGCCGACGAAATCCGCGAGGAAGCGCCCTGGGCCGCGACCGTCCGGCAGCCAGGCCGCCGTGTCCCAGAGCGGATCGATGATCGGCGGCAGCCATTCCATGCCGATCAGGCGGTCGATGCCGGCGGCCAGGAGTGCTGTGGCGATCAGGAGCAACAGGAATTCGCTGGCGCGGAAAAGGGTGCGGACGTTGAGATGCCGCGCACCGCGTGCGACGAGCCACGCAGTGGCCACCGCCAGCGCGAATCCCGCCGCCGCGCCACTGAACAGGCGCGTCGTCTCGCCCTCCATGCCCAGACCGTAGAGGAAGACGACGGTCTCCGCCCCCTCGCGCGCCACCGCCAGCGCCGCGATGGCGGCGATGCCGAATGCGCCCATCGCCTGCTCCGCCTGGCGCTCCAGTTCACGCTTCATGTGGCGGCCGTGCGCGTGCATCCAGAGCACCATGTGGAGGATCAGCGCGGCTGCGCCCAGCACCATGGCAAGCTGGAACTTTTCGAGCGCCGCGCCCGCGAACTCGCTTTGCGCCGCCCAGGTCGCGAAACCGAGCGCCCCCGCGAGCCCGACCCCGGCGGCCACGCCAGCCCACAGGCCACGCGCAAGCGGTAACGGCGTTTCCTGGCGTGCGATCCAGGAGAGCAGCACACCGATGACCAGCATGGCTTCGAGGCTCTCGCGCCAGACGACGATAAAGGCATTTCCCATATCTACCCCCTACTTGGCGATGACCCGCATCTTGCCGGTGTCCATGTGAAACTCATCGATGAACTCGTATTCGCCGGGATTGAGCTTCGGCAGCACGACGAAGGAGCTGGCGCCGGGCGCCAGCACCTTCTCGACGCGCATATCGAGGTTCTCAAACTCGATCGGCCCCTTGCCCTGGTTCCGGACAACCAGCTTGATGCGCTGGCCGGCGGGAACCTCAAGCCGTTCGGGGAACAACCGGCCCTCCTTCGCGATGACCTCGAAGGTCGGCAGTTCCTCCGCAGGGGTGTCGGCCGCCCAGCCCAACCCGAGCCAAAACGCGGCAGCCAACATGAGATGGGACAGGACGACAGGCATGGCGGACCTCCTTAAAAACAGGGTTTGGCGCGCAACAGGGTGGCAATCGGTGTCCTGCCCATATCAGTACCCGCCCTTCTTGCCGACGCCGGCGTAGGTGAACTCCCACTCCGCCTCGACGGGCTTGAACCAGGGACTTACGCCGGTGGCACGGTCGGTGTGGCGTCCGAACATATGGCCAGCGGGGTTTTCCTTGGCGCTGGGCGGATAAACGGTGAATTTGAGCTTGTACTTGCCGGGACCCTTGAGCTTGACGTTGTCGCCGTAGTGCGGGCCGTCGCTGGCGACCATCGGCATCATGTCGCCCTTGATGGCCTCGCTGTCGCCGTCCTTGATCAGCTCGTACTTGACGAGGATGTGCGGCACCCAGAAGCCCTCGGGAATGCCGTTTGGGTTCTTGGCGAGGGCGTGGATGTCGGCCTCAAGGTGGATATCGGATTCCGACGCCTTCCTCATGTGGCCTTCCGGCTCCATCTCGACCGGCTGGAGATAGACGGCGGCGATCTCCATCTCGGCCAGGTTCTGCGGCGTACCGACCGGGAATTCAAGGGCGAAGGCGGATGTCGCCCAGAGGGCGGCGAATGACAACGACAATGTGCGTTTGAAATACATAACAAACCTCTAACGGATAAAATGAAAGATCCGGCTGGCTTGCCGCAGATGCCGACGGGCAAACGGCTGACTGGCTGAATGAAACGGGGCGAGCACCTGTGCAGCCCCTGCTTCGTCGGGATCGAGTGATTCTGGTTTTTCAGCTCCGGCGAAGTAGTACGACGCAGGATTGACACGGCCATCAATTACTCGATATCTTGAGAAGCATTCTCATCTTATATGAGAATGGTTATCATGACCAATCTTTTTTCGTCTGGCCAGGAGTACTCCATGATCCTTTCCCAACTCCGCGACTATTTGAAAACCAATCGCCGCGCCGCCCTGGCCGACATGGCCATCCGCTTCGACGCTGATCCGGGCGCCCTGCGCGGCATGCTGGAACGGCTGATGGCCAAGGGCCTGGTGGAAAGGCTCCCCCAGGGCACCGCCTGCGGCGGCGGATGCTGCAAATGCGACAGTGCCACGGTGGAGATCTATGCTTGGAGGGAGAACGATTGAGACGGCCCATGCACGACATCAGCCACTGGCAGCACCACCACGACTTCCGCCTCGACCAGCACAGCGCCGAGCGGCGCACCCGCTGGGTCATCGCCCTGACCGCCGTCACCATGCTGGTGGAGGTGGCCGCGGGCACCCTCACTGGCTCCATGGCCCTCCTGGCGGACGGCTGGCACATGGCGACCCATGTGGGGGCGCTCGGCATCGCAGCCTTCGCCTACCACATGGCCCACCGCCACGCCGCCGATCCCCGCTTCACCTTCGGCACCGGCAAGGTGGCCATTCTCGGCGGCTACACCAGCGCCGTGGCGCTGGCGCTCGTGGCCCTGCTCATGGCGGCGGAATCCCTCTCGCGCCTGTTCGAACCGGTGAACGTCCACTTCAGCGAGGCCATGGTGGTGGCCTGGATTGGCCTGGCGGTCAATTTGGCCAGCGTCTGGCTGCTGGATGACCATGACCATGACCATGACCATCAGCATTCCGATCATGAACATCACCAGGACCACAACCTGCGCGCCGCCTATCTCCATGTGGTCGCGGACGCCCTGACCTCGGTCCTGGCCATCCTCGCCCTCTGGACCGGTTCCGCCTTCGGCTGGATCTGGATGGACCCCCTGATGGGCATAGTCGGGGCACTGGTCATCGCCCGTTGGGCCATGGGCCTGCTGCGCGACACGGGACGGATCTTGCTCGACGCCGAGGACCACGACGACCTGGAGGGACAGATCCGCGCCCTGGTGGAGGCCGATCCCGACACCCGCATCGCCGACCTGCACCTCTGGCGCGTCGGGCCGGAAAGCCGCGCTTGCATCCTCTCCCTAGTGACCCACAGCCAGAAGCACCTCCCCTACTACAAGGATCAACTCGCGCAGGTGCCGAACCTTGATCACCTGACCATCGAGGTCAATCTCTGCCTGCCCGGCCAATGCCCCGCAACCCGCAACCCGCAACGAGTGTCAGTAGCCAGTCAACATGAAACGCCACCACCGTAGGTCGGGCTTTAGCCCGACATGCCGGCCTGAAGGCCAACCTACAGCCCGCCGTTTCAGATTGACTGACGACTAGAGGGGCCTATAAAGCTGATCGAACAGCGATTGCGAAAAGCCGGTCATGCGTGACTCGCCCACCAGGATGAGGGGTACGCCTTTTCCGTTCAGGCGCTTGTAGTCCCGGCGGCCCTGTTCCGACCGTTCCACGTCGAATTCGGTGTAGGGGATGTTTCTGGCCTGGAGATAGGACTTGGCCTTTTTGCAGGCGCCGCACCAAGTGGTGGAGTAGACCACCACCGCCTTGACGCTACTGGCGGCGGCCGGTCGCGCCTCGCTCCGCTCCGGGGGACTGTAGGTATTGATGTGGAGATCGAGGGATTGGGCGTTCACGTTTGCGGGTGGGCGGTCGCCAAGCTGAACCCGTCCCTGGTCATCGACCCAGCGAAAGACCTCTGCCGGGCAATCGAAACTCAGCGCCGACAGCAGTAGCCAGATAAGGATGCGCCGGATATCCATGACTCCTCCCCGCCCGATCGGTTGACGCTTCCAGTCTAGGCAGCCGCCAGCGGCCAAACCGTTAACTGTGTCGCATCAGGTTCATCCGGTGCATGACGGCGGTGGCGATCTCCTCGATGGAGAGGGAACTGCTGTTGACCAGGGGAATGCCTTCCCGCTGATAGAGTTCCTCGGCCTGGCGCACCTCGCGCCGGCAGGTCTCCAGTGATGCATAGCTGCTGCCCGGACGGCGCGCTTCGCGGATTTTGGCGAGGCGTTCGGGGATGATGGTGAGACCAAACAGGAGCGGTTTGTGGGCGGCCAAGGCGCGGGGCAGGCCGCCATGATCGAGATCGTCCTGGGTCAAAGGGTAGTTGGCGGCATAGATGCCGTAATGGAGGCTGAGATAGAGACAGGTAGGCGTCTTGCCGGAACGGGAGACCCCCAACAGGATCACATCGGCTCGCTCCAGATTGGTGAGCCGCGCCCCGTCGTCGTAGCTGAGGGTGAAGTTCATGGACTCTACCCGCCGCTCGTATTCTTCCAGGTTGCCGATCCCGTGGGAACGGCCCACGGCACAAACCGAATGGGACTCCAGGTCCCGTTCCATGGCGGAGATGAAGGTGTCGAACAGATCGTAGACGCTACAGTTGGAGTGGCGCAGCCGCTCCCGCAACTGGCCCTGGACCAGGGTGGAAAAGACCAGCGGGGGATGGTGTTCCGCCTCCGCCGCCGCCTCGATGCGGCGGATGGCGTCCTCCAGTTTCTCCTCCGTGTCCAGGTAGGGGATATAGATCCGGTTGAAGTCGATGCCGTCGAACTGGGACAGGAGACTGCTGCCAAAGACATCGACGGTGATGCCGGTCCGGTCGGAAAGGAAAAAGACGGTTCTTGTGGCCAACTGGGCACCCCCGAGAAGCTGAAAACACCCTATGGGACTAGAGACTGGAAAATGGGCAAGTACCCGGCCCTCTCTCCCTTAGCAAAGGCTTACGCTGATGATACCCCCAAATGCGGATCAATCCATGTAATGACAATTCATTGATAGTCTTCGTGATTTTCGTATTTCTCGGCTTATACCCCATTCCCTATTGGTCCGATGGGTTACAATCCTGGACCGGACCCCGGTTTCGCCAAGCTGTCAAGCTGCGCCCCGCAAAATGCATGGCGGCGGAGGGAGGCTGTAGTAATCCCATCGTTCCCACACTGGAGCATGAACCCACACACAACCAACACACCACACACACAGCCGGCTGTAGTAATCCCATCGTTCCCACACTGGAGCATGGGGACGATCAAAACTGTAAATATTTAGGCGTACAAGCATGAAAGCTGACAACTTCGTCCTTCAAGACTATTTCAATAGAGTTGGTTATCGAGGCGATGCAAAGGCGGATATTGCCACCGTAACCCGATTGATGAGGTGTCAGTTATTTACCGTACCGTTTGAGAACCTCGATGTTCAGGCAGGCAAGGTTGTTTCGTTGGTTCCGGAGGAGATTGTTGAGAAGATTGTCGAGCGTAATCGTGGTGGATATTGCTATGAGGTAAATGGTCTTTTCTCCATGGCGCTTTATGCACTCGGCATTCCTTACCGGTTTGTAGCTGCACGGCCCATGTTCTACCCCGTGAGAAGACCAAAAACACACATGGCTATTGTGTTGGAGATGGATGGCGAGGAATGGCTATGTGACTTAGGTTTTGGCAGTTATGGCATTAGAGCGCCCATGCGGCTTGATGCAGTTAATATTGAAATAACACAGGACGATGACACCTTTGTACTGATCAATGAGAATAACCGCGACTATTTGTTGAAGGCATTCGTCGATGGAGAGTGGGCAAATCAATATGCGTTCGATTTGTCACCGCAAGAGTGGATTGATTTCGTGCCTGCCAATTACCTTAACTCCACGCACCCGGACGCCGTTTTCGTACAAAAACTGCTTGTCGTGCTTCATGACCAAACTGGAAGAACGATCCTTTTCGGTGATGTGCTAAAGACCGTAAGGAATGGGAAAGTGGAAAAAGAGACCGTGGCTCTAGGAGATCGCGATTCCATCTTGGCAAATAGATTCGGCCTGGCATCGAATGGCTAACGGGCATCTCAAAAATTCAATCGCTGCCAGCCATGGAGAGCGAAGCGAAGGCTGGTAGTCCCCGATAGGCGTAGGGCGCGTGCGTGGGGCCGGAGTTGGTGGAGGGATTGGAAATCCCGCAACCAGCGGAGGCCCTATGCAGAGCGCATCCCGGCACGCCGTTAAGCCATTTGCGGGAGTTGTGACGGAGGGCTCCCCACGAGGGAGTCCGGAGTCGCAACGGACGCAGGGCGATCGGGGCACAAAAAGTTGTCGAAGATCGAGTGCGTTTTGGGGACTTGGATGTCCCAAAACGTATAACGAGATCGAAGACACCCCGATTTCTAAGCCAGGCGAGGCGCAAGGATGCGCCGAATAATAAATGATATGTAAGGAGTAATTCTTTGTGAGCAACACAGCATGGCAACGAAAATTGGATTTTTAGAGGTGCCCTAATGTGCGCCAACAATTACTCTCACCGACATCGCCCGAGACGTTCCCACGCTGGGCCATGGGAGCGATCATAGCCATGACAAATTCATCACCCCGCCTCTTCGGCATCCACGCCCAGCCCGGCAAGCTGCTGGGCTGGGCGCTGGCCGCCCTGCCCTTTCTGCTGGCGCTGGGGCTCTATCTCTGGGCCTCGGACATCCGCCACCGGGACAATCCCAACGACAAGCTGTTGCCGGCGCCCGTGCAGATGGCCGAGGCGTTCGATCGCATGGCCTTTCAGCAAGACCGCCGCACCGGGACCTATCCCATGGCCCAGGACACGATTTCCAGCCTCAAGCGGCTGCTGACCGGCGTGACCTTGGCGGCCAGCGCCGGGCTGCTGCTGGGGCTGAATATGGGGCTGTTTCCGGGCATGAGCGCGACCCTGAGCCCCTTCGTCACCTTCCTTTCCATGATCCCGCCCCTGGCCATCCTGCCGATCCTCTTCATCAGCTTCGGGGTCGATGAGCTGGCCAAGGTGATGCTGATCTTCATCGGTCTCTTCCCGCTGATCACCCGCGACATCCAACTGGCCGTGCGCAAGCTGCCGGGGGAGCAGATCACCAAGGCCCTGACCCTGGGGGCATCCTCCTTGGCGCTGGCCTACCGTATCGTTCTGCCGCAGATCCTGCCCCGGCTGATCGAGGCGGTGCGCCTGTCGTTGGGCGCCGCCTGGCTGTTCCTGATCGCAGCCGAGGCCATCGCCGCCGACGACGGGCTGGGCTACCGCATCTTCCTGGTGCGCCGTTATCTGGCCATGGATGTCATCCTGCCCTACGTGCTCTGGATCACCCTGCTGGGTTACGGCATGGACCTGCTGCTGCGTTACCTGCTGCGATGGGGCTTCCCCTGGTACGCCAACAGGGAGGGGGAATAGCATGGATCTGGAGAATGGCCTGATCGTCGAGGATGTCTACAAGTCCTACGGGACCAAGGTGGTCCTGGACAATCTGGATCTGCGGGTGCGCAACGGCGAGTTCTGCACCCTGGTCGGACCCAGCGGCTGCGGCAAATCGACCCTGCTGCGGCTGATCCTGGGCGAAGAACAGCCCTCCGCCGGACGGATCAGCCTAAACGGCAAGCTGCTGGGACCGCCCAGCGTCCAACGCGGCATCGTCTTCCAGCGCTATTCGCTTTTTCCCCATCTGAGCGTCGCCGACAACGTCTCGCTCGGGTTGAGGTTGGGAAACCGCGTCTCCGCCAAGGAGGCCCGCGCCGAGGCGATGCAATACCTGGAGCGTATGCGCCTGGCGGAGCACGCTGGCAAATACCCCCACCAGCTCTCGGGCGGCATGCAGCAGCGGGTCGCCATCGCCCAATCCCTGATCATGAAGCCCGAGATCCTGCTCATGGACGAGCCCTTCGGCGCGCTGGACCCGGACACTCGCGAGGACATGCAGCTCTTTCTGCTGGAGCTGTGGGAACAGGAGCAGATGACCCTCTTCTTCGTCACCCACGACCTGGGAGAGGCCGCGTTTCTCGGCACCCGCCTCCTGGTGCTCTCCCAGTACTACACCGACGACCGGGGCGACGGGGACGGCATCAACCGGGGCGCCAAGATCGTTGCCGACCATCAACTCCCCCGCTCCCCCTTCGGCACCGGGGAGAAATTCAGCCAAGGATTCGGCCAACTGATCGATCAGATCCGGGAGGAGGGATTCGACCCCGCCTACCGGCAACACGCGCGGGATTTCAACCTGAAGCACCCCGATGCCTTCCAGACCCTGACGGAGATGGAGTTGCGACGGGGAAGGGAATCACCGTGAATTTGTTCCCCCTTCCAATCCTCCCCCAAAGAGGGAGGATGCCGGAAAGCGGGAGAGAACCGCCAACCCCTGATAAGGGGGGATTCAGGGCTCAGGGATTCGTCGGCAGCGTCCCAATCTCGTCCATCACCGACTCCAGTTCCTGTTCCACGGCCGAGAGGGGTTTAGCGACATCTTCATGGCCGGACTTGAGGCACTCTTCCAGGGTGGCGGCCAGGGTCCTGAGCCGGGTGGCGCCGATGCTGGCGGCGGTGCTTTTCAGGGTATGGGCAGCGCGGGTCGCGGCGGGACGGTCGGCCCTTTCCAGGGCGCCTCTGATATTCGCCGTCGCGTCCTTCTGATCAACGGCGAACATCTTGAGGATGTTGAGGTAGAAGGGGAGATTCCCCTCCAGCCCATTGAGACCGGCGCCGGCGTCGATGTGTATCAGTTGCGGCAGGGGGTCCCCCCCCGGCAGGTCCCAGGGGTCTAATCCCTCAGGGCCGGAGAGCTGGGGATTGGACACCTGGACCCATTTGGCCAGGGTGATGAACATCTCCCGCACATTCAGCGGCTTGGCGATGTGGCCGTTCATGCCGCATTCCAGTGCCTTCTGGACATCGCTCACCATGGCGTTGGCGGTCATGGCAATCACCGGCAGTTGGGCGAGGCGTTCGATCTTGCGGATCTCGCGGGTCGCGGTGTAACCATCCATGACCGGCATCTGGCAATCCATCAGGACGCCGTCGAAGGGTTCCTCCGCCAGCATGTCCAGCGCTTCTTGGCCCTGGGTGGCCACCGCCACCGAGATACCGTTGGCGCTGAGCAATTCGATGGCCAGTTCCTGGTTGAATTCGTTGTCCTCGACCAGCAGCAGCCGCGCCCCCCGCAGGCGCTGGGTCGCTTCCCGGTAGTGCTTGTCGCGCTTGCCTTCCCGTCCGCCCTTGACCAGGCCCCGCCCCAGGGAGACGGAGATGGAGTCGAGCAGATTCGAGGCCGTCACGGGCTTGGTCAGGATGTTGTCGATGTTGAGGTGGTTCGTTCGCGCCTCGCGCAGGACGTTGTCGCGGCCGAAGGCGGTCACCATGATGACGAGGGGCGGCGAGGAGAGGCGCTGGCGGATTTGGGAGACGCAGCTCACCCCGTCCATCTCCGGCATCTGCCAATCCATCAGCACCAGATCGAACTTGCGGCCGGCGACGGCGGCGTATTCCAGTTGCTTCAGGGCCTCGCTGCCGTTTCGGGCCGTGGCGATGTCGAATCCGCTGTCGGCGGCCATACGGCCGAGGATCTCCCTGGCGCTGGCGTTGTCGTCCACGATCAGGACCCGCAGGGAACCCATGTCCGGTTGCGAGGGCCATTGGACCTCTTCCTCCTGCCGCCAGCCCAGCTCGATGGTGAAGTGGAAGATGCTGCCCTCGCCGGGCGTACTTTCGACCCAGATCTCCCCGCCCATCATCTGGGTGATGCTCTTGGAAATGGCCAGGCCGAGGCCGGTCCCGCCGAAGCGGCGCGTGGAGGAGGCATCGACCTGACTGAAGGAGTGGAACAGTCTCGCCTGTTGCTCCCCGGTCATGCCGATGCCGCTGTCGCTCACGGAAAAATGCAGCCTTGCCCGATCCCCCTGCGACTCCAGAAGGCGCACGGCGACGATGATCTCCCCCTTGTCGGTGAACTTGACGGCGTTGTTGCCCAGATTGATGAGGATCTGCCCCAGCCGCAGGGGGTCGCCAAGCAGGGCAGTCGGCACGTCGGCCGCCACGTCGAAGAGCAGTTCCAGCCCCTTCTCTTCCGCCCTGAGACCTACCAGGTTGGTCAGATTGTCGAAGACCTCCTCCAGCCGGAAGTTGCGGATCTCCAGATCCAGCTTGCCGGCCTCGATCTTGGAGAAATCGAGGATGTCGTTGAGGATGCCGAGCAGCGACTCGGCGGAACGGTGGACCTTGTCGATGTAGCCGCGCTGCTTGGGCGTCAGATCGGTCCGCAGGGCCAGATAGGACAGGCCGATGATGGCGTTCATGGGGGTGCGGATTTCGTGGCTCATGTTGGCCACGAACTGGCTCTTCGAGCGATTGGCCGTCTCCGCCGCCTCGCGGGCGTCGATCAGCGCCTGTTCCGCGATCTTCTCCTGGGTGACATCGCGGATGACGGCGCTGTATTGCCTGCCGTCGTCCAGGTCGATCTCGCCGAGGGTGACCGCCACGTCGATCTCGCTCCCGTCCCGGTGGAGCAGCCGCAGATGCCGCGCCTGTCCCTGCCTGTCGCCGCCGTTCCCGCCACGCTTGAAGAGGGACTTCAGCGATTGCTCGGCCTGACCGCGCAAAGGCTCCGGGATCAGGCTGTCCACGTCACTGCCCGCCAGCGACTGCTGCTCGTGACCGAGGATGCGCTGGATGGCGGGATTCGCAGAGACGATGGTCCCCTTGGCGTCAAGAATCAGCAGACCGTCGCCCATGGTGTTCAGGATGGCGCGCTGGCGCGATTCGCTCTCCTGGACACCGGCCAGGGCGTGGCGCAACTCGTCGTTGGAATATTGCAGCTCGCCCCGCATGGCGTGGAAGGCCATGCTGAGGCGGCCGATCTCGTCCTGGCCGAAGGGGGGCAGCTCGACCTTGAAATCGCCCTCGGCGATACGCTCCGCCGCCCGTTCCAGGCGGCGCAAAGGGAGATGCAGCAGGTGACGCTGGCTGATGAAGCCGGTGAACAGGAGTATCCCCATCAGCCAGAGAATCAGCTTGTTCAGACCCTGGAGCCCTTCCATGGCCTGGACCCTGGCCTCGGTCCAATCCACATCCACTTCCAGGCGGCCCAGCTTGGTCCCCCCGGCCATCAGGAAATGCTGGACATGCACCAGATTCTCCTGCGCGGGAAGAGTGGAAGGGGTCTTATCGAACAGGGGATAGAGACGTTTACCGGCGCCGCTGTAGAGGCTGAGGTTGTACCACTGCCCCTGATGCTGTTCTTCGTGGTGATTCATCGCGGCGAACAGCGCAGCCAGGTCGCGCGTCTGCAAGCTGCGCACCACGTCCGATTCGCCCGCCCGCAGCACTTCGACGGCCCTGGCCTCGAAGGCGACCCTGGCCTTTTCGATCTGGCGCGGCTCCCAATGAAAATGGATCAGACTGACAATCAAGGCCATCGCAATCAGCGGCGGCAGAAGCAGCTTGCCTTGAATGCTTGTGAAACCCATGCGTCTCCCCGGGGGAAAAACAAAAAAGCCCGGTTCAACTGAGCGCGGGCTTTGCTGAAGTCGATTTCAGGGGCGGTCAGTCCGCCTTCTTTTCGCCTTGCTTCAAATATTGGGCCAGTTTATCGGCCGGCACATACCCTGGCAGCACCTCGCCACCGGGAAGCACCATCGCCGGAGTGCCCTGCACCCCGATCATCTCGCCTAGGCGCATGTGATCGGCCACGGGATTGGTGCAATCCTTGGGCTCGACCTTGCCGTCGGCCTTGGCCGTGGTCATCGCCTTGTTGCGGTCGGGGGCGCACCAGACCGAAACGGCCTTCACATAAGAAGGACTATGCATGCCCGAGCGCGGATAGAAGAGATACCGGATGCGGATGCCTTCCTTGTTGTAGCTCTCCATCTCCTTATGCAGCTTGCGGCAGTAGCCGCAGTCGATGTCGGTGAAGACAGTCACGGTGTGGGCGGCCTTCTTGTCGCCGAAGACCACCATATTTTCCTCACCCACCTTATCAACCGCGTCGGAGACAGCCTTTTGCCGGCGGGGCTCGGTGATGTTCTTCTCGTTATCCAGATCGATGATGCTGGCCTGCAACAGGTAGCGGCCGTCATTGGTCATATAGACCACACGGGGGCCGATGACCACCTCGGACAGGCCGGGGATGGCGCTGGGGCTGACGCTGTCGGGCTTCACGCCCGGCATCATCTGCTGCAACCGCTCCAGCAGCTTGGCATCAGCCGCCGGTCCCTTGCCTTCTTCCGCCGCAAGAGAAACCGTGACGGCGCCGAACAGGGCTGCAAGGAAAAAAATGGGTCTCAGTATGTGCATGGAACTACCTTAAATTCAGTCTCTAAAATTGGTGAATTGCAGGGGCAATCCGAAATCGGCTTGACGGAGGAAGGCGATAACCTGTTGCAGATCGTCCCGGTTCTTGCCGGTCACCCGCACCTGCTCACCCTGGATCTGGGCCTGGACCTTGATCTTGGTCGCCTTGATGTCCTTGACCATCTTTTTTGCGGTATCGGACTCGATCCCCTGGCGGACCGTCACCGTCTGTCGCGCATCGCTCAGATTGACGACAGAGTCCTTCTTGTCGAGGCAACCGATGTCCACAGACCGTTTGACCAGCTTCATTTCCAGGATATCCATCATCTGCTTCAACTGGAAATCATTTTGCGCCCGCAGGGTTACATCCGCGCCGCTCAACTCGAACTCGGCCCCGCTTCCCTTGAAGTCGAACCGCTGGCCTACCTCGCGGTTAGCCTGATCCACGGCATTGCGGACCTCTTGCAGATCCACCTCGGAAACCACATCGAACGAGGGCATTTTTTCTCTCCGCTGAGATTGTCTGGTTAGGACGTTGTTGGGTAGGTCGGCCTTCAGGCCGACTGCGGCGCTGATAGTCGGCCTGAAGGCCGGCCTACCCCTTTTCATCTACCGGGGCGGTTGCCCGGCCCCATGATCGTTAAGGTAACGAAAAGGGCGCCGCCGCGCCAGAAAAAGGAGCCACGGGGCTTGCGGCCGCTGACGGTTGGCGCACCTCGCCGCGCGTGTTAACGTTCCACGCATCGACCCTATTTCTGTCCCAAAGCGGCCCATGACACTTGAGTTCAACAGAATCGGCCTTATCGCCAAGCTCGATCCAGGCGTATCTGAGACCTTGGCGACCCTGGCCGCTTTCCTCTCCGGCCTGGGCTGCACCGTGGCGCTGGAGCGGGAGACGGCTTCGCTTCTGCCGGGCTCTGGGCACGAGATCTACGAGGCCCCTGCCCTGGCTGCCTCGGCCGATCTGTTGATTACGGTCGGGGGTGACGGTACGCTGCTGGGCGCCGCCCGTTTGCTGGCCGACCGGGATATCCCGCTGCTGGGCGTCAACCTGGGCCGCCTGGGCTTTCTCACCGACATCTCCCCCACCGGCATGACCGAACGGCTGGCGGCCATTCTTCAGGGGGAGTTCGACGAGGAGCGGCGTTTCCTGCTGCGCACGGAGATCCTGCACGAGGGCCGCGTCACCACCAGCCAGCTCGCCTTCAACGACGCCGTGATCCACAAGTGGAACACGGCCCGGCTGATCGAGTTCGAGACCTACGTCAACGGCCGCCTGGTCGAGTTCCAGCGTTCCGACGGGCTGATTATCTCCACCCCCACCGGCTCCACCGCCTATGCCCTTTCCGGCGGCGGTCCGCTGATGGAGCCCAGCCTGGACGCTATCCTGATGGTGCCCATCTGTCCCCATACGTTAAGCAACCGGCCCATCGTGGTGGGCGGCGGCAGCCTGATCGAGCTCATCGTCTGCGGCTCGACCGATCCGCAAAATGTCCGCGTCAGTTGCGACGGCCAGCCCGGCCAGGCCATCGAACGGGGCGATGTGGTGCGCATCAGCCGCCATCCCCGCGACATCCGCCTGATCCACCCCAAGGGCCACGACCACTTCAATATCATGCGCACCAAGCTGGGCTGGAGCGAGCACCCAACCCCATCCTGATTATGCTGACATCCATTCACATCACCAATCTGGTCATAGTGACCGAACTGGAGCTGGACTTCCGCGCCGGCATGACGGCCCTCACCGGCGAGACCGGCGCGGGCAAGTCGATTCTGATCGAGGCCCTGGGGCTGGCCCTGGGGGACAAGGGCGACCCGGCCATGATCCGCGCCGGCGAGGAGCGGGCCGAGATCACCGCCACCTTCGACCTGGGCGACTGCCCCGAGGCCCTGGCCTGGATGGAGCGCAACGACCTGGCCGTGGCGGACAACGAGTGCATCCTGCGCCGGGTGCTGACCCGCGACAAACGGACGCGGGCCTACATCAACGGCGTCACCGCCCCCACGCCCCTGCTCCAGGAGCTGGGCGAGCTGCTGCTGGACATCCACGGCCAGCATGCCCACCAATCCCTGCTGAAACTCAGCCATCAGCGCGACCTGCTCGACGACTTCGCCGGGCTGGGCGGCGAGCGGCGCGAGATCCTAGAGATCCATCGCCAATGGCGCCAGGCGGACGAGGAATTCGAGCGCCTGCGCCAGGCATCGGAGGAACGGAGCGCCCGCATCGACCTGCTGCGCTTCCAGACCGGCGAGCTGGAGCAGTTGAACCTCAAGCCCGGCGAGCTGGCCACCCTCGACGAGGAGCACGGCCGACTCAGCCATGCCGGCCGGTTGCAGGAGGGTTGCAGCCGGCTGTTGCAACAATTCAGCGAGAGCGACTACCCCTTGCGCGGCCAGCTCTCCCAGGCCCTGCATGAGATTCACGAACTGACCCGGCTGGACAAGGGGCTGGAGGATGTCTCCCAGGCCATCGACGGCGCCTTGATCCAGATCGACGACGCCATCTCCGGCCTGGGGCGTTACCTCGACAACCTGGAGCTAGACCCGGCCCGGCTCCAGATGCTGGAGCAGCGGTTGTCGGACATCCACGACATCGCCCGCAAGCACCGGCTCCACCCGGAAGAGCTGCCGGACCACTTTTCCGCCCTCCAGCAAGAACTGGACGGACTGGAACACGCCGATCAGACCCTGGACGGCCTGCTACAACAGAGCGAGGCCCTCAAGCAGCGCTACCTGGAACTGGCCGCCCGCCTGCGCGAGGCCCGCTACGGGGCGGCCGGCCGCCTGACTCAGGAAGTCACCGCCTTCATGCAGGAAATGAACATGACCGGCGGACGGTTCCAAATCGGTTTCGAAAAACTGGAACTGGATCAGGCAAGCCCCGCCGGGCTCGACAAGGTGGGCTTCCTGGTCAGCGCCAACCCCGGCCAGCCCTTGCAGCCCCTGGCCAAGACCGCCTCCGGCGGCGAACTCTCGCGCATCAGCCTGGCCATCCAGGTGGCGACGGCCGATTGCACCCGCGTACCCACCCTCATCTTCGACGAGGTGGATGTGGGCATCGGCGGCGGCGTGGCGGAGATCGTCGGCCGGCTGCTGCGGCAGTTGGGCAAGAACCGGCAGGTCATGTGCGTCACCCACCTGGCCCAGGTGGCCGCCCAGGCCCATCACCACTGCCAAGTACGAAAAAGGACCGACGGCGAGACCACGGTGACGGAGATCCAGCCCTTGGATACTCACCAACGAATCGACGAAGTGGCCCGCATGCTCGGCGGCGTGGACATCACCCAGCAGACCCGCGCCCACGCCAAGGAGATGATCGGGCGGGCGCAAAGCGGCGCCTGAACAACCAGGTGAATTCAGGGTCTAACGGTTTCGATTGGGGCAGTTGCCCCGCGAACAGTGGGCGTAGAGGATCAAGGCGTGTTTCTCCAAGGCGAAGCCCTTTTCCTTGACGATGGTGCGCTGGCGCTTCTCGATGACCTCGTCGATGAACTCTTCCACATGGCCGCAGTCAAGACATACGATATGGTCGTGGTGTCCGCCCCGGTCCAGCTCGAACACCGACTGTCCGCCCTCGAAGTTATGGCGTTTGACGAGACCGGCGCTCTCGAACTGGGTCAGGACTCGGTAAACCGTGGCCAGACCGACATCCGATTCGCACCCGATGAGCAGTTTGTAGACATCTTCAGCGGACAGGTGACGATCGGTATGTTCCCGCAACAGTTCAAGGATCTTGATGCGCGGCAGGGTCACCTTCAAGCCCGCTTTACGGATTTCCAGATCGTCCACGATTGACTCCGAAGTCGCTACGCCGGGATTACGCTTGAGACCACCGGCGGATTAAGATCATGTTAATATACGCGAAAATTTGAGGCTGTTAAATGCGAATTCTTCTCGTTTGTACACTGGCAATCAGCGCCCACGGCCTCTCCGGCTGTATCAGCAACAGTGACATGAGCGATCCTATCACGGACACCATGGCGCAAACCCCCTTCATGTACAAGGCCGATGTCCAGCAAGGAAATGTCATTACGCAGGAACAGGTCAATAAGCTCGAACCGGGCATGAACAAGACCCAGGTGCGTTACATCATGGGTACGCCCATGCTGGTCGATACCTTCCATCAGGACCGCTGGGATTATATCTACACCTTCAAGAAAGGCGGCCGCGTGCAGGAAAAGAAGCGCGTTTCCCTCCTGTTCAAGGATGATCTTCTGGTCAACGTGGAGGGTGATCTGCGCCCCGAGCCGGGCGCCGAAACCATCGAGAAGGAAACCATCGTCACGGTGCCGGACAACAAGGAACGCACCGGTATCTTGAGCGGCGCGCTCCAGGCGGTCGGTCTGCAAGACGACGGAATGCCCAAGCGGAAAAAGGACGCGCCTGCAAAGGAAACCACCGAAAAGGACGCGGCGAAACAGGAGAAGGAGCTCCCTGATGATGCCGCCCCGGAGAAGACTGCAAGCGGTGCCAAACAGACTCCGGCCGAATAGCTGTAAAAAAGGCTGCCGTGAAGACTGAGGCTGGCGGAATGGACAGTTACGACGAAATTCCCTACGAGAGTACCCCCTTCCCCGAGACCCATCCCGCCGCGCTCGCCCCCCTGGCGAGGCTCTTCGGCATAGAGGCCCCGGACCCCGAGGGGTGCCGGGTTCTGGAGATCGGCTGCGCCAGCGGCGGCAACCTGATTCCCATGGCCCTGGAGCTGCCGCAAAGCCGCTTCCTCGGCATCGAACTCTCCGAACGCCAGGCCGCCGATGGGGCCGGATTGATCCAACGGCTAGGACTCGGCAATATCCAGATCCGCCAGGGCGACATCGCCCAGTTCAACGAGGCGGGGGAAGGCTTCGACTACATTATCGCCCACGGCATCTACTCCTGGGTGCCAGCCGGAGTCAGGGAAGGGATGCTGACCCTCATACGTCAACAGCTCTCCCCCAACGGCATCGCCTACATCAGTTACAACACCCTGCCCGGCTGGCGCTGGCGCGGCATCCTGCGCGACATGCTGCTGTTTCACGTCCGCGAGGCGCGCACGGCGGGAGAACGGATGGAGCGGGCCTGGCAGTTGCTGGATTTCGTCGAACAGGGCATGGCGAACGACCAGAGCCTCAATGCCCGTTTCCTGCGCCAGGAGCTGAAGCGCATCCGCGGCCATCACCCGAGCTACCTCTACCACGAGTACCTGGAGAGCGAGAACCACCCCTTTCTCTTCACCCAATTCGTCGCCGACGCCGGGCGGCATGGCCTGAGCTACGTCTGCGAGTCCGATCTGCAAGCCATGTTCAGCCAATCCCTGGGGGACGAGACCGGCGCCTGGGTGGAACAACAGAGTGGCGACATGCTGACCCTGTGGCAATATCTCGACTTCGCCGCCAACCGCAACCTCCGCCAAAGCCTGCTATGCCGCGACGACCGGACGCCGCGTTACGAAATCGACCTCGGCCGGTTTACCGGCTACAGCTTCTTCGCCAACCTGCGCCCGCCCAACAAACTCGACCTTCGCCGGGGCAACAAGGACGTCGAATTCATCCGCCCCGGCGGCGAACGCCATTCAGTGGAACACCCCCTGACCCAGGCTGCCCTCTCGCTGCTGGGCGAATGCTATCCCGATGCCATCCCTTTGAATGCCTTGACCGAGGAAGCCCGCCAACGGGTTGCCCAAGCGGGCAACCCGCGCCAGGCGGAGGAAGTGGATGCCATGCAGAGCGAGCTGTTCGCCCTTTACAGCCATCAGGCCGTAGGGGTGCGAATCAAGCCCCGTCAATGGCCAGAGGGAAATCCGGCCGTGCCCCGCCTAAACGCGCTGGCACGGGAACAGCTCGCCCTGGGCATGCGGCAACTGACCGCAGCCCACCTCGCCAGCATCAAGCTTGATCCCTTTGGCTACCGGATAGCGCTCCTCTGTAATGGCAGTAACCCATTGGAAGCAATCATCGAAGCGATGACGGCCATAATGCCGTCGGAACCCGAACTGGCAAAACTGCTGTCACCAGGGCAAAAGAACCACCCGCAACGTCTACGCCAATCAGTCGAGGAAGGCTGCCGGGAGATGATTGGCCTCTTCGCGCACCATGGGCTGCTGGAATAAGGCGGGGCAGATCTATTCCTGAGCCTCTCTGATGGCCTCGTAGGGGCGGGTTTCAAACCCGCCCCTACTGAGCAGCCTCCCTCGAACCTCAAGCCACCAGGCGCAAAGGGAATTACGGGAATTCCGGCGTAGGGATGCCCGTTACCGGGCACCCCCGCCACAGACCCGGACGTGCGGTTTTCCCGCATCCGGTTCCTCGGTTGCAGGAGGTAGGGCAACGCCTGGTGCAGTTGCCGAGGCACGAACCGCACAAATCGCAGACGGCAAACGATGCTTCGCTATCGCAGTGCCCCACGAAAAAACCGCCCGAAGGCGGTTTTTTCATTTGGAGGATTTCGCGCGAGACGTTGAGGGGCAAGTCGTCGGAATCGACCACGCCCTTGATGAAGCGCAGATAGTGCGTCATGAGCTTTTCGGCCTCGTCCATGATAAAGACGCGGCGCACGTAGAGCTTGACGCCGTGCTTGGGGTCGCGGTCCCCCATGTCGTAGGGCACGTGGCAGGTTATGGATGTGGAGCAGCGGCTCCTCGAAGTCGTGGGCGAAATTTCTTCAAAAACCCCCTCGTTGGCCTTGGCCCTACTACACAAGTTAAGATGCTGCAACTTGATGCAAATAGATGAGACATGAAAACTGCTCGAATATCGCTGCGCCGCTCGCTCTACGAACAGATCGACCACACCGAACTCAAGCTTACGATCTACGCCGCCAGCCGCGAGAAAAACGGGCTGCTGGCGCAGTTCGCGGCAGAATGACCGCAGCGACACTTCGGAGAAACAAGATGCGCAAACAGGATGCCTTGCAACTGCTGGCTCAACACAAAGCGGAACTGATCCAGCGCTTCGGAATTACCGATCTCGCCCTGTTCGGCTCCACCGCCCGCGATGAAGCCCGTGACGGCAGCGACATCGACGTGATGGTGAGTTTCGATGGACGCTCCACCGCCAAACGCTATTTCGGGGTGCAGTTCTATCTGGAGGACTTGCTGGGCTGCCCGGTGGACCTGGTGCAGGAAGGCGTCATCCGTCCCGAATTGCAGCCCTATATCGAAAAGGATCTGATCCATGTCTGAGCCAGCGTCGAGAGAATGGCGGTTCTATATCGCCGACATGATCGGCTTTGCCGAAAAGGTCATCGCCTACACCGACGGCATGGATGAGGCGCGATTCGTCGCCAGCGGCCTCAATTACGATGCCACGCTGCACAACCTCATCCTGTTGGGCGAAGCTGCAACCCACGTTCCCGACCATGTGCGGGACTTTGCCGGTGACATCGCCTGGCGGCAGGTCGTCGGCACGCGCAACCGGCTGATTCACGGCTACCTGGGAATCAAGGATGAAGTCGTGTGGGACATCATCCAAAACGAGATTCCCCTGCTGATCGAACAACTCCAGGCGTTGAAGAAGGCAGCCGATGAAGATCGAATTCGATAGCAAGCCGCCACTATTGGAATGACGCATGACGGTAGGTGCGAATTCATTCGCACCACCTCGGAACGCGCTTACCCGGTGCGAATAAATTCGCACCTACAGGACCGATCGATGAGCAAGCAAAAACTGGAACTCACCTGGCCCGGCAAGCAGAACCGGCCCCGCCTGGAGCCGCGCATCCTGCTCGAAGAGAAGGCGTTCTCCCATCACGCCGCGCCGCCGCCCGCCGCCGATTTGGTGGAGCAGGCTGCGGATGCGCCTGCCGTCTTTTATGACAACCTGCTGATCCACGGCGACAACCTGCTGGCCCTCAAGGCGCTGGAAGGCAAATACGCCGGCAAGGTCAAATGCGTGTTCATCGACCCGCCCTACAACACCGGCAGCGCCTTCACCCACTACGACGACGGGGTGGAGCATTCGATGTGGCTGACGCTGATCCGCGACCGGCTGGAGATCATCCGCACGCTGCTGGCGGAGGATGGCTCGTTGTGGATCACGATAGACGACAACGAGGCGCACTATCTCAAGGTGGTTTGCGATGAGGTGTTTGGGCGCGGGAATTTTGTGACCTCGTTTATTTGGAAAAAGGTCGATAGTCCGAACGACAACAAGGTGCCGATCACGCCAGACCACGAGTATCTGTTGTGCTTCAGCAAGACGCAGGGGCTTCGTCCATTCAAGCAAAGGTCTGACATCTCAATTCTCGATGCCTATCGAAAACCCGACGCTGAATCGGACCGCCCTTATCGAGACCGTCTGCTAAAGAAGAACGGCAAAAATAGCCTCCGATCAGACAGGCCATCAATGTTTTTTCCGGTTTCTGCACCAGATGGCACCGAGATATTTCCCATTCACGACGATGGCCGAGAGGCGCGTTGGGCTCTAGGCAAAAAAGCGGTTGACAACCTCATAGACAAGAATGAACTGATCTGGAAAAAGCGAGACGGTGCAGATGGGCAACGTTGGGTGCCGTACACGCGAGAGTTTGCGCCAAGCAATCCATCACGTCCTCATCCAACCATCTGGAATGACTTGGATACGACGCGCCAAACTAAAGCACATCACAAAACTCTGTTTGGTGAGGAAGACGTCTTCGAAACCCCAAAACCAGAAGACATGCTTCAACGAGTGTTGGACATGTCTACCAACCCCGGCGACCTCGTCCTCGACTCCTTCGCCGGTTCCGGCACCACCGGCGCGGTGGCGCACAAGATGGGGCGGCGCTGGATCATGGTCGAGCTGGGCGAGCACTGTCATACCCACATCGTGCCGCGCCTGAAAAAGGTCATCGACGGCCAAGACCCCGGCGGCATTACCAAGGCGGTGGGCTGGCAGGGTGGCGGCGGTTTCCGCTATTACCGGCTGGCGCCGTCGCTGTTGAAGAAGGACAAATGGGGCCACTGGGTCATCAACCCGGAATACAACGGCGAAATGCTCTCCGAGGCCATGTGCAAGCTGATGGGCTTTACCTACGCGCCCAGCCAGACCACGTTCTGGCAGCACGGCCAGAGTACCGAAACCGATTTCATCTACGTCACTACCGGCAGCCTCAGCCATGACCAGTTGCGCGTCATCAGCAAGGAAGTCGGGAACGAGCGTTCGCTGCTGATCTGCTGCAAGGCTTTCATGGGCAACATCGCCGCCTTCCCCAACCTGACTTTGAAGAAAATCCCCAAGACGGTGCTGCACAAGTGCGAATGGGATCAGGACGACTACAGCTTCACCGTTGACGTGCTGGCCGAACCGGAGCCGCTGCCCGAAGAAGACGAGGACGACGATGATGTGTAGGTGCGAATTCATTCGCACGTCCGGGGCGTTTCGTGCGAATGAATTCGCACCTACGGGCCATGCCCTACGATAGCCTCCGCATCGGCCGCTTCAGTGAAGCGAACCGGGCTTATTTCGTCACGACCGTATTGGCGGAACGTGACCGGCGTTATTTCACCGACCTATGGCTGGCACGCATCATGGTTGCCGAAATGCGCCGGCTTCACGACGCGGGCGTTGTACATTCCCTGGCCTGGGTGGTAATGCCCGATCACTTGCATTGGCTTTTTCAGATAGGTGAGGCAGCGACCCTGGCCCAGGTTGTCAAGAACCTCAAGGCGCGCTCTGCCCACCGAATCAACCAGCGCTTGAACCGGCAGGGCCCGCTCTGGCAGAAGGCCTACTACGACCACGCCCTGCGCCGGGACGAAGATGTACGGCAGATCGCTCGTTACATTTGCGCCAACCCGCTGCGGGCAGGGCTGGTCCGGATGGTTGGCGACTACTCCCATTGGGACGCGATTTGGCTGTAGGTGCGAATTCATTCGCATCGACTCAGACAACCCGGTGCGAATGAATTCGCACCTACACCGGAGAGGACCGATGAACGACCCTATCGACGGCAGCCGCGCCGCGCAGCAAATCGCCGCCCGGCTTTCCCTGCGCGGACCGCAACGCGAATCGCTGGACATCCTTGCCGGGCTGCTGGAAAAGCTGGAACTGGAGAAGGACGCCGACCTGCAACATTGGCTGAAAACCATCCGTGCCCAGTACCCGACGGTGGAGAAATTCGAGCGCGATTTCCCGACCCTGTGTTTCGCGCTGGCCACCGGCGTCGGCAAGACCCGGCTGATGGGCGCCCTCATCGCCTGGCTGTTCATCACCGGACGCAGCCGCCATTTCTTCGTGCTCGCCCCTAACCTGACCATTTACGAAAAGCTCAAGAACGATTTCACGCTGGGTAATCCGAAGTATGTGTTTGCCGGCATTCCCGAACTGGCCCAGATGCCGCCGGTCATCGTCACCGGCGAGGATTACGAGGACGGGCGCGGCGTGCGGCTGGATTTTGCCGTGCCGGCGACCTTGAGCGGCGACCTGTTCGGCGCGGACTCGGCGCCGCATATCAACATTTTCAACATTTCCAAGATCAACGCCCGCGACAACAAGAAGGGCGCGGCCAAGTCGAGCGTGGCGCGGGTGCGCCGTTATCAGGAATACCTGGGCGAGTCCTATTTCGACTACCTGGCGACCCTGCCCGACCTGGTGGTGCTGATGGACGAGGCGCACCGCTATTACGCCAGCGCCGGAGCCAAGGCGATCAACGACTTGAAGCCGGTGCTGGGCATCGAACTGACGGCGACGCCCAAGACCGTGGGCGCCAATCCGCGCCAGTTCGCCAACATCGTGTATCACTACCCGCTCTCCCGCGCCTTGCAGGATGGTTACGTGAAGATTCCGGCGGTCGCCACCCGCAAGGACTTTCGCGCGGAGTTGTACAGCCCCGAGCGGCTGGAGGAAATCAAGTTGGAGGACGGCATTCACCACCACGAATTCGTCAAGGTGGAACTGGAGAACTACGCCCGCAGCTTCGAGCAGCCGGTGGTCAAGCCCTTCATGCTGGTGGTGGCTCAAGACACGGCCCATGCCTCGGCACTGAAGGCCAAGATCGAATCCGAGGGTTTCTTCCAGGGTCACTACCAGGGCCGGGTCATTGAGGTGCATTCCAACCAGTCCGGCGAGGAATCCGACGAGGCCATGCAGCGCCTGCTGGCGGTGGAACAGGACGCGCTCACCGAGGTGGTGATTCACGTCAACAAGCTGAAGGAGGGCTGGGATGTCACCAATCTCTACACCATCGTCCCGCTACGCGCTTCGGCCTCGGAGATTCTGACCGAGCAGACCATCGGCCGGGGGCTGCGCCTGCCCTTCGGCAAGCGCACGGGGGTGGAAGCGGTGGACCGGCTGTGCATCATCGCCCATGACCGTTTTCAGGAAATCGTGGATCGTGCCAACGACCCCGAATCGATCATCAAGAAGACCGTTTACATCGGCGCCACGGAAGATGCCGAAGTGCCCGACAAGCAGCCGCAGTTGCTGAGTACCGGGTCGATGGTGGACATACTCTGCACCGGGCATCTGCCGGAACAGGATGGAAAGACAGTCACTGATGCCATCATCTGGCCTACGCCCGCGAAGCCCATCAGTCCAGGGGAGTCCCGCCTGGCGGAGCTGGCCTTGCGCGCCTTGCAGCAGGAGGCGGCCAGCCTGCCTTCGAGCAAGGCTTTGAACGATACCGAAGTGCAGCAACGGTTGGTCGCCAAGGTCCGGCGTTGGGCTGAGGAAGCCGCGCCGGCGCAGCCGCAGTTGCCGGGATTGAACGAGGGTAGGTGCGAATTCATTCGCACCGTATCGCCAAACGGTGCGAATGAATTCGCACCTACACCGGGAGACGAGCAGATTGCGCAGGTAGTCCGCCACGTGACCGAGCGCCTGATCAAACTGACCATCGACGTGCCCCAGATCGTGGTTTTGCCGACGCGGGAGGTCAATTACCGCTTTCAGGAATTCAAACTTGAAGGTCTGGAGAAAATCAACTTCCAGCCGGTCAGCCAGGAACTGTTGTTGCGCCACCTTGAAGACAACCGGCAAGCACGTATCCAGTGGGAGGGTTCCGATGTTCAGGAAGTCCGCCCCGAGGATTACATCGTCCGCCAGTTGATCGACCAGGACGCCATCGATTACGACGAACACGCCGACCTGCTTTACGGGCTGGCCGGTCAACTCGTCGCCCGTTTGCGCGAGCACCTGAGCGGCGATGCGGAAAAACTGGAAAACGTGCTCATCTACTGGCAAAGGCAATTGGGCGAGTTCGTCTGGGCGCAGATGCAACAACATGTCTGGATCACCCCCACGGATTACGTCGGCAAGGTCACCCAGGGCTTCGATGTACTGAAACCCGCCAGTTTCACACTGGCGGCCGGCGAGCAGCCCCGCGACTTCCGCGCCCCTATTGTGGACAAGCGCCTGATTCGCCAGATGGTGTTCAAGGGCTTCCGGAAGTGCTGCTACCCCTACCAGAAATTTCAGTCGGTGGAAGGCGAATGGCGGCTGGCACAAGTACTGGAGGACGAACCGGCAGTACTGAAATGGATGAAACCGGCGCCGGGACAATTCCGCATCGAGTACCTGAGCGGAAGAAACTACGAGCCGGATTTCGTGGTGGAAACGACAGATGCTTGCCTGCTTATCGAACCCAAACGGGCAGATCAAATGGAACAATATGAAGTTCAGGCCAAAGCGCGGGCGGCAGTACGCTGGTGCGGCTATGCCAATCAGCATGCTGCCGAAATCGGAGGGAAACCCTGGCATTACCTGTTGATCCCGGATACGGCTATTCAACTCGGGCACTCACTGGCAGGCTTGCAGGCCGAGTTTGAATGGCGGGGTGAGGGCCGTAGTGTGCGGTAATGCCTCCACGGATGGAGGTGGTAGGGCAACGCATGGAGCAGTTGCCGAGGCACGAACCGCACAAATCGCGGGCAGTACGCCACCCTAGTTCGCCACAAAAAAACCGCCCGAAGGCGGTTTTTTCATTTCCTTGAGGCGCCAGTGGCTCACCCCGCCATGCTCAACATCAGCTTGTTGAGCCGGTGGACGAACCCCGCCGGGTCATCCAACTGACCACCTTCGGCGAGCAGTGCCTGGTCGAACAGGATCTTGGCCAGTTCGTTGAAGCGTGTGCCGTCCTTCTCGCCTTCCAGGCGCTGGACCAGGGGGTGCTCGGCGTTGATCTCCAGGATGGGCTTGGGCAGGGGGGCGTCCTGGCCGATCTGCTTGAGGACGCGGGCGAGGTTGGCGCTCATGTCGTGCTCTTCCACCACCAGGCAGACGGGGGATTCGGTGAGACGGGAGCTGACGCGGACCTCTTTGACGCTGTCACCCAGGCCGTCCTTGACGCGCTTGAGCAGGTCCTTGTGTGCTTCGGCGGCCTTTTCCTGGGCCTGTTTTTCTTCTTCGCCGCCGATCTGGCCCAGGTCCAGTTCGCCCTTGGCGACGGACTGGAAGGACTTTTCCTTGTAGTCGTGCAGGTGGGACATGAGCCATTCGTCCACCCGGTCGGTCATGAGCAGGACTTCGATGCCCTTCTTTTTGAAGACTTCCAGGTGGGGGCTGTGCTTGGCGGCAGCCAGGGTCTCGGCGGTGATGTAGTAGATCTTCTCCTGGCCTTCCTTCATGCGTTCGATGTAGGCGTCGAGGGAGACGCTCTGCTCGTCGCCCTGGGTGGAGGCGAAGCGTAAGAGCCCGGCGATCTTCTCCCGGTTGGCATGGTCTTCCACCGGGCCTTCCTTCAGGGCCTTGCCGAATTCCTTCCAGAACCGGGTGTATTTCTCGGCGTCGTTGGCGGCCAGCTTCTCCAGCTCGCCCAGGACGCGCTTGGTGTTGGCGGTGCGGATGGAATCGATCTTTTTGTTGTGCTGGAGGATCTCGCGCGAGACGTTGAGGGGCAGGTCGTCGGAATCGACCACGCCTTTGATGAAGCGCAGGTAGTGCGGCATCAGCTTTTCGGCCTCGTCCATGATGAAGACGCGGCGCACGTAGAGCTTGACGCCGTGCTTGGGGTCGCGGTCCCACATGTCGTAGGGGGCGCGACCGGGCACGTAGAGCAGGGCGCTGTATTCGTTGTTGCCCTCCACCCGGTTGTGGATGTGGAGCAGGGGGGCTTCGAAGTCGTGGGCGATGTGCTTGTAGAACTCGTTGTACTCCTCGTCCTCGATCTCGGCCTTGTTGCGCTGCCAGAGGGCGGTGCCGCGATTGACCTGCTCCCACTGGGGCTCTTTCTTGTCCTTGTCCTCGCCGTAGAGTTCTTCCAGCATCTCGATGGGAAGCGCGATGTGGTCGGAGAACTTGGAAATGATGTTGCGCAGGCGGTAACCGGCCAGGAACTCGCTCTCGTCCTCGCGCAGGTGCAGGGTCACTTCGGTGCCGCGCTGGGCCTTTTCGACCGTTTCGATGCTGTAGTCGCCCTTCCCTTCCGATTCCCAGCGCACGCCGTGCTCGGCGCCGAGACCGGCGCGGCGGGTGGTGAGGGTGATCTTGTCGGCGACGATGAAGGCGGAGTAGAAGCCGACCCCGAATTGGCCGATCAGGACATTGTCCTTGGAGGCATCACCGGTCAGGGACTCCAGGAACTTCTTGGTGCCGGAGCTGGCGATGGTGCCGATGGTGTCGTTCACCTCCTGGCGGCTCATACCGATGCCGTTGTCGGCGATGATGACGGTGCGGGCGTCTGCGTCGTAGCTGACGCGGATACGCAGCAGGGCATCCCCCTCGTAGAGGGCATCGTCGGTCAGGGCCTCGAAGCGCAGCTTCTCCGCCGCGTCCGAGGCGTTGGAGATCAGCTCGCGCAGGAAGATCTCCTTGTTGCTGTAGAGGGAGCGGATCACCAGATTCAATACCTGGCTCACCTCGGCCTGAAAACTGAGGGTTTCCTTATGGGCGGCGACCGTCATAGTTCAATAACCTCCGGAAGATGTGGTTCATGGGCGTCGTCAGACGACGGGAAAAAGGGAGTAGGCGCAATATGGCCATTATTTCCGGGATTTCAAGGGTGTTTTTTGGCATCCCCGGACGGTCGTGCCGGGCTCAAGCCGGGGGTTCTTCCGGGGATGCAACGACGCGGTTGCGGCCATCCCGTTTCGCGAGATAGAGCGCGATGTCGGCACGCTTGAGCAGATCGCACAGGATCTCGCCCCGCCGGTATTGGGCAACGCCCAGGCTGATGCTGGCGGGGCCTGTGTCGTCGAAGGGGTTTTCGGCCATGGCGGCGCGGAAGCGTTCGGCGAGCCCCTGCGCGCCAGCGAGGTCTGTTTCAGGCAACAGGAGATGGAACTCGTCGCCGCCGGTGCGATAGACCCTATCGATGGGGTGGCGGATGGTTTCCCTTGCGATGCCGGCCAGGCGGCGGATGACCCCGTCGCCCGCCTCGTGTCCGTGCATGTCGTTGATCTCCTTGAAGCAGTCGATGTCGAAGGCGACCACTGAAAAGGCGCGGTCGTAACGGTCTGCCGTCTCGATCTGGCGGGCCAGTGCCTCGTCGAACGCCCGGCGGTTGCCGGCGCCGGTGAGGGGATCGACGGTGGCCAGCTCCTGGAGGCGGCGGATGAAGCGCCCCTCGCCACGGTAGTAGGCGGCGAAGAGAAACAGCACGAGTGCCAGGGTGGCGGTGAAGGCGGCCGCACCCAGGCCGAGCCGGGTACGCAGGCGGTCGATGCGGTGTTCGAGCAGGGAGACCAGGAGGGCGCGCGCCTCCCGGCAGACGCCGCGGCAGAGGCTGATCGCCTCGCTCCCCAGTTCAAAAAAGAGCAGTGAATCGGGACCCTTTCCCGTGGCGATGGCCAGGGAGGCCGCCAGGAACTGTTCAATGTGGTCGCGGGAGGCATCGAAACGCTGCTCGATCGACCGGCCCTCGGCCTGCTGGAGGGCGCGCACCATGCGGCCGACGACCGCCATGTCGTGGCGGATGCCCTCCACGCGCCGTTCCACCAGGGAGAGTTGCTCCCGGTCCATGGCGCCCGCCACATGGAAACCGGCGCCGAGGCCGCGAAGCTGGCCGATCGATTCGATGAGGGAGGGCACGCGGTCAACGAGCAGCGTCACCAGATAATAGCCATCGATATCGGGATCGAGCAGCAGGCGGGACCGCTCGGCCGTCCGCAGCAACAGCTCGCGCAAACGGTCGATCTGCGCGGTCAGCCGCGCGAAGGAATCAGGCGCGGCAGGCCGGTCCAGCTCTTGCCAGAGGGTCCGTTCGATCTCCAGGACCTCCCCGTGCAGGCCGAAGGCCTCGCCGGCGGGGTCGGCGAGGACATCGGCGAGTTCGGCCTCCAGGCTCACCCGGTCCACGGCGATCTGGGATTCGACCCCCACATCGCCGGCCGCCCGCATGCGGGTCAGGCCCCGCAGCCGCGCCAGGGCCATGTTTGTGTGCTGGAGCTTGCGGGCATATTCCACCCCCTGCAACTCCAGGCGCGCGGAATGGAGCTGTTCGAGAAGATCGGCGCAGTAGAGAACAAAGGTGAGACTGAGGAGGGTCAGGGGGACCGCCGCCAGGAGGATGAAACGGGGCAGCCGCGGGCGAGGACTGCATTCCGCCGCCCGGCCCGCTCCCTGCGCGCCCGTCCTTCGCTTTGCATCATCATGACCGGTATCGGGGGCTGAGGGTTGTCGTTGCATGCCTTTAGTGTAGCGATCATGGGGCGAGGCGAGCCACTCCAAATACATGAAAAAGGCGCCTCGCCCCTTGATCGATCCCCCACCCCAACCCTCCCCCGGAAGAGGGTAGGGAGCGAAGGGGCTTCGCGTATTTTTCGGTAACCGAAAGCCGGGACCCGATATGCGAAGGGCCATTTCCCCTCCCGTCCTGGCCGTTACCCTCGGCGCGCTGGGCTACACTTTTAAGCAATCTCCAGAAATCCATCGGCAGAGGCGAGCCCCATGTCCCAGATTGCAACCCTGATCCTCGACGGCGAGTCCCACGACTTTCCCGTCATCGTCGGTACGGAAAACGAGCCTGCCATCGACATCTCGACCCTGCGGGCGCGGACGGGGCTCATCACCCTGGATCAGGGCCTCGGCAATACGGGCAGTTGCCGCAGTGCCATCACCTATATCGATGGCGAGCGGGGCATCCTGCGCTACCGGGGCATCCCCATCGAGCAATTCGCCAACGGCCCCAATTTCATCGAGGTGGCCTGGCTGCTGATCTTCGGCCGCTTGCCCACCAGCGACGAATATGCCGGGTTCGCCCGCGAGCTGACCCATCAGGCCAACATCGACGAGGGGATGAAGCACCACTTCGACAGCTTCCCGCGCAAGGCGGCGCCCATGGCGATCCTCTCCTCGATGGTCAACGCCCTCTCCTGCTTCCACCCCGAGTTCCTGGAGCTGGACAGCCCGGAGAAGTTCTGGGCCGCCGCCGCCCGTCTCATGAGCAAGATCCGCACCATCGCCGCCTTCGCCTACCGCCATTCGCGGGGCCTGCCCTACATGTACCCGGACCCCAATCTGAAGTACGTGCCCAACTTCCTGCACATGATGTTCTCCATGCCCTACGACCACTTCATCTGCGACGAGCTGGTGCGGGACGCCTTCAACCTGATCCTGATCCTGCACGCGGACCACGAGCAGAACTGCTCCACCTCGACGGTGCGCATGGTCGGTTCCAGTCGCGCCAATCTGTTCGCCTCCTGCTCGGCGGGCATCAGCGCCCTCTGGGGACCCCTGCACGGCGGGGCCAACGTGGCGGTGCTGGAGATGCTGCAAAAGATCCACGAGGGCCACCTGACGCCCCAGGAATACATGAGACTGGCCAAGGACAAGGCCAGCGGCGTGCGTCTGATGGGCTTCGGCCACCGGGTCTACAAGAACTTCGACCCCCGCGCCAAGCTGCTGGGCCAAATCGCGGAGGAGCTGCTGCCCAAACTGGGCAAGAAGGACCCCCTGCTGGACATCGCCCGCGGTCTGGAGGCGATCGCCCTGGAAGATCCCTACTTCGTGGAGCGCAAGCTCTATCCCAACGTCGATTTCTACAGCGGCATCATCCTGCGCGCCATCGGCATCCCGGTGAACATGTTCACCGTCATCTTCGCCATGGGCCGGCTACCCGGCTGGATCGCCCACTGGTGGGAACAGAACCAATCCGAAACCCGCATCGCCCGCCCCCGCCAGATCTACACCGGCAACGGCCTGACCGACTATACGCCCATGCCGGGGCGTGGCCGTACCCCGGCGGCCACGGAAGGGTGAGATGCGCTGAAGTTACTTCCCCGAAGAACGCGGAAACTGCGTATCCTATTAATAATAGTAAATATTCATTCCGTTAATCTTCTGATAAACCAATCAAATAACGCTAAAATTCAATGCGTTAACTGATTGCGTCTTTCGTGCCCGGCCTGCCGTGTGACCTCCATTACTCAAAGCATTAATTCATCCAGCACAAAATTGTTTTATGGAGAATCTGGCCTGGATCAACAAAAACAGTTATTTTCTTTTGGAGAATAACAAGGCATATTGACCCTTTATTGCATACTGAATTATTTTCCCGCGAACTATTTTGAGACCCGTCACCGGCGGCCACACAATAACTCGCTGTTGTAGTATTAATAATATTAATAGACCAGGCCAATGAACGGCCAGATGGGCTTGACGCTCGCCAAAGGCAAACCAGACAAGGCCGCGCCCCTTGATTCGTCGAAGTGCCCCGAGATCGGCCCTGAAAACAGTTTTTTGAACTCGACAGAAACGATAACTAACGCATCCATTTAGGAGAATTCTTATCATGAAGCCATTGAATCTGACGGAAAAAATCCTGCTCGACCACTTGGTGGACGGCAAAGAGCTGCCGGTACCCGGCACCGTCATCAAGATCCGCGTGGACGAGGCCTTCACCCAGGACGCCACCGGCACCATGACCATGCTGCAACTGGAAGCCATGGGCGTGAAGCAGGTCAAACCCCTCTCCGTCAATTTCGTCGATCACAGCATGTTGCAGATGGGTTTCGAGAACCCGGACGACCATGAGTATCTGAAGACCGTGTCCCAGAAGCTGGGCATCGTTTACTCCCCGGCCGGCACCGGTATCTGCCACTTCCTGAACATGGAAAACTTCGTCAAGCCCGGCATGACCGGCGTGGGCGCGGACAGCCACACCGTCAACGCCGGCGGCTGCGGCGCCATCTACATGGGCGCGGGCGGCTACGACGTGGCCCTGGCCATGGCGACCGGCGAATACAGCCTGCCCATGCCCAAGGTGGTCAAGGTCAACCTGACCGGGGCCTTGAAGCCCGGCGTCATGGCCATGGACGTGATCCTGAAGATGCTGGAGATCAACGGCGTCAAGGGCGGCAAGGGCGTGATCTTCGAATACGCCGGCCCCGGCGTGACCAGCCTGTCGCTGACCGAGCGCGCCACCATCACCAACATGGGTGCCGAGATGGGGGCCACCACCTCCATTTTCCCCAGCGACGAACGCACCAAAGAATTTTTGGAAAGCCGTGGCCGTGGTCAGGACTACAAGTCCCTGGCGGCCGACGAAGGCGCCGCGTACGCCAATGTCATCGACATCGACCTCTCCGCCCTGGAGCCCCTGATCGCCATCTACCCCTCCCCCGGCAATGTGGAGAAGGTATCGGCCCGCGCCGGCGCCAAGATCCACCAGGTCTCGGTGGGTAGTTGCACCAACAGCTCCTACGAAAACATCGCCTCCTTCGCCGAGTTGCTCAAGGGCAAGCGCGTGGTGGTGGACACCCTGCTCTACCCCGGCTCCCGCGCGGTCGCCATGCAGTTGGCCGAGGCCGGCTACATGACCTCCCTCTACGCCTCCGGCGTGCGTATCCAGGAAAATGGCTGCGGCGCCTGCATCGGCCAGGGCGGCTCGCCGGTGAGCAAGGGCATCTCCCTGCGCACCTTTAACCGCAATTTCCCCAAGCGTTCCGGCACCCCGGACGCCGAGGTCCATCTGGTCAGCCCCCTGGTGGCGGCGGCTTCCGCCCTTACCGGCGTCATCACGGCGCCCCAGGGCGACGTGAGCTTCAAGCAGCAGCCGGTCATGCTGGATACCGCCTCTTTCCTCAAGCCCCTGCCCCAGGCGGAGGCCGAAAAGGTGCAAGTCATCCGCGGCCCCAACATCATGGCCCTGCCGGATTTCGCACCCCTGCCCGCCAAGCTGGAGGGCGAGATCCTGCTGAAGCTGGGCGACAACATCAGCACCGACGACATCCAGCCCGCCGGGAAATTCCTGCCGTTGCGCTCCAACGTCAAGGAATACGCCATGCGCGCCACCTTCAATCAGGTGGACCCGAGCTTCTCCAAGCGCGCCTGCGAGCATCGCGATGCCGACGGACACGGCATCATCGTCGGCCGCGAGAACTATGGCCAGGGCAGCTCCCGCGAGCACGCGGCCCTCTGCCCCCGCTGGCTCGGCGTGCGCGCCGTGGTAACCACCCAGTTTGCCCGCATCCATGTGGCCAACCTGGTCAATTTCGGCATCGTCCCCCTGACCTTCGCCAACGCCTCGGACTACGACAAGCTCGGCCAGGGCGACAAGGTCTCCATCGATGTCAGCAACCTGGAAGGCGACATCTTCCTGGAAGTCAACGGCGAGAAACTCCCGCTCAAGCCCGCCTTTGAACCCGGCGACGTGGAAACCCTGAAAGGGGGTGGCGCCCTGCCATTGTTCAAGGCAACCTATAAGGGTTGAGCAATAACCTAAAGGTAACCTAAGACAATGGCCATGAAGATCGGTATTCCCAAAGAGTGTCACGAGGGGGAACGGCGGGTCGCCGCCACCCCCGAGACGGCCGAAAAGTTGAAGAAGCTTGGTTTCTCGGTCGCCATCCAGGCGGGCGCCGGGGCCGATGCGAACTTCAGCGATGAGGCCTATCGCGAGGCGGGGGTCGAAATCCTGGAGGATGTGAAGGCACTCTGGGCCCAGTCCGACATCGTTCTCAAGGTGCGCGCGCCTGAAGCGAACCCTGCGGCATGCGCCCACGAGACCGATCTGCTGCGCGAAGGGGGCAACCTGATCAGCTTCATCTGGCCCGCCCAGAATCCCGAGCTGATGGAGAAGCTGAAGGCACGCCAGGCCACGGTGCTGGCCATGGACAGCGTGCCCCGCATCTCCCGTGCCCAGAAGCTGGACGCCCTAAGCTCCATGGCCAATATCGCGGGTTACCGCGCGGTGGTGGAAGCGGCCAATAACTTTGGCCGCTTCTTCACCGGTCAAGTCACCGCCGCCGGCAAGGTGCCGCCGGCCAAGATTCTGATCATCGGCGCCGGCGTTGCCGGCCTGGCCGCCATCGGCGCCGCCAATTCCATGGGCGCTCTGGTACGCGCCTTCGATACCCGCCCCGAGGTGAAGGAGCAGGTGGAGAGCATGGGCGCCGAATTCCTGATGCTGGAATTCAAGGAGTCCGACGACGGCTCCCCCAACACCGGCTACGCCAAAACCATGAGCAAGGAGTTCATCGAGGCGGAGATGAAGCTGTTTGCCGAACAGGCGATGGAGGTGGACATCATCATCACCACCGCCCTGATCCCCGGCAAGCGCGCACCCGAACTGATCACCGCCGGCATGGTGGAATCCATGAAGGACGGCAGCGTCATCGTGGACTTGGCCGCCGAGCAGGGCGGCAACTGCGCCCTGACCGAGCCGGGCAAGGTGGTGGTGAAGCACGGCGTCAGCATCGTCGGCTACACCGACCTGCCCAGCCGCATGGCGGCCCAGTCCAGCCAGCTCTACGGCACCAATCTGGTCCATCTCCTCTCCGATCTGACTCCGGAGAAGAACGGCGAGATCAACGTCAACATGCAGGACGATGTGATCCGCGGCGCCACCGTGGTCAAGGCGGGCGAGATCACCTGGCCCCCGCCGCCGATCCAGGTATCCGCGGCGCCAAAGCCCAAACCCGCCACGGCGGCCCCGCCGCAACCGGTGAAGGAAGAGAAGAAGGACGGACTGGGGGGCGTCATCGGCCTGGGCATCGGCGGCCTGCTGCTGGCGGCCCTGGGTCAGGTATCGCCGCCGGAGTTCCTCTCCCACTTCACCGTCTTCCTGCTGGCCTGTTTCGTGGGCTACATGGTGATCTGGAACGTCACACCCGCCCTGCATACCCCGCTCATGTCGGTGACCAACGCCATCAGCGGCATCATCGTCATTGGCGCCCTGTTGCAGATATCCAGTGCGGGCGGACTGGTGGTCGGGCTGGCGTTCGTCGCCACCCTCATCGCCACCATCAACATTGCTGGGGGCTTCCTCGTGACCCAGCGCATGTTGAACATGTTCCGGAAATAAGGGGAAGTGGCAATGAATTCAGGTTTACAAACGGCTTTTTATCTCATCTCCGCCATCCTCTTCATCCTGGCCCTGGGCGGCCTGAGCCATCCGGAAACGGCCCGGCGCGGTAATGCCTACGGCATCGTCGGCATGCTCCTGGCACTGGTGGCGACCATTTTCATGGGCGATCAGGTCCATGGCGGCGGCTATGCCTGGTTAAGCGGGGCCATGATCGTCGGCGCCGCCATCGGCTTCTTCCTGGCCATCAAGGTGCGGATGACCGAGATGCCGGAACTGGTGGCCATGCTCCACAGCTTCGTGGGGATGGCTGCGGTGCTCGTCGGCTACGCAGGCTACTTCGGTCCTGTGGACGACCCGGCCCACACCCTGGCCGGCGCGGCGATGATCATCCACGAGACCGAAATCTATCTCGGCGTCCTGATCGGCGCGGTCACCTTTACCGGTTCGGTCATCGCCTTCGGCAAGCTGCGCGGCATCATCACCAGCAAGCCCCTGATGCTGCCGGCGCGCCACTGGCTCAATCTGGGTCTGGGCGTTGCCTGTATCGTCCTGGGCGCGCAATTCGTCGGCGGCCATCACAGCACCGCGGCCATTACCGCCCTGGTGCTCATGACCCTGATCGCCTTCGTCTTCGGCGTCCACATGGTCATGGCCATCGGCGGCGCCGACATGCCGGTGGTGGTCTCTATGCTCAACAGCTACTCGGGTTGGGCGGCGGCAGCGACCGGCTTCATGCTGAACAACGACCTGCTGATCGTCACCGGCGCCTTGGTCGGTTCCTCGGGCGCCATCCTCTCCTACATCATGTGCCGCGCCATGAACCGCAAGTTCCTGGCGGTCATTGCCGGCGGCTTCGGCACGGCGGGCGGCACGGTGGCGGCGGCCAGCGGCGAGCAGCAGGAATACGCCCCTGCCATCGCGGGCGACGAGGTGGCCGAGATGCTGTCCAACGCCAAGGAAGTGGTCATAGTGCCTGGCTACGGCATGGCCGTGGCCCAGGCCCAGCACACCGTCAACGACATCACCCGCAAGCTGCGCGCCAAGGGCGTGACGGTCCGCTTCGGCATCCATCCGGTGGCCGGACGCATGCCGGGGCACATGAACGTGCTCCTGGCCGAGGCCCGAGTCCCCTACGACATCGTGCTGGAGATGGACGAGATCAACGAGGACCTGCCGCACACCGACGTGGTGCTGGTCATCGGCGCCAACGATATCGTCAACCCCAGCGCCCTGGACGATCCCCACAGCCCCATCGCCGGCATGCCGGTGCTGGAGGTCTGGAAGGCAGGCGCGGTGGTGGTGATGAAGCGCGGCAAGGGTGTCGGCTATGCCGGCGTGGACAACCCGCTGTTCTTCAAGGACAACACTCGCATGCTGTATGGCGATGCCAAGGCGAGTGTGGAGGCTATTCTGGCCAGCCTCTAGGCCGTCCAGGAGCCCATTTATTCTTCCATTCCGTTCTGCAAGGAGACCTCTATGGCCAAAGCTCCCGCACGTGTAGCTATTTCCGGCGCCGCCGGACAGATTGGTTATGCCCTGCTGTTCTGCATCGCCAGCGGCGAAATGCTGGGCAGGGACCAACCTGTCATACTGCAACTGTTGGAGCTCCCTAACGAACGAGCGCAGCAGGCCCTGAAAGGGGTCATGATGGAATTGGAGGACTGCGCCTTCCCCCTGCTGGTGGATATCGTCGGCACTGACGACCCCAAGGTCGCCTTCAAGGACGCGGACTATGTGCTTCTAGTCGGCGCCCGCCCCCGTGGCCCTGGGATGGAACGCAAGGATCTGTTGCTGGCAAACGCCAAGATATTTACCGAGCAGGGCCGGGCGTTGAATGAAGTGGCTTCGCGAGACGTGCGTGTACTGGTGGTCGGCAACCCGGCCAACACCAACGCCCTGATCGCCATGAACAGCGCCAAGGATCTGCCCAGGGAGAATTTCACCTCGATGATGCGCCTGGACCACAACCGGGCCATGTCCATGCTCGCCGGCAAGATAGGCGAGCCGGTGGATTCCGTTGAACGGCTGGTGGTCTGGGGCAACCACTCTCCCTCCATGTATCCCGACATCCGTTACACCACCGTTGCCGGGCGCAAGGCACAGAAGCTGATCGACGAGGACTGGTACCTGAACGAATACATCCCCAGGGTGGGCAAGCGGGGCGCCGCTGTCATCGACGCTCGCGGGCTCTCCTCCGCTGCCTCGGCGGCCAACGCAGCCATCTCACACATGCGCGACTGGGTGCTGGGTTCAGATGGCCGCTGGGTAACCATGGGGGTTGTGTCGGACGGCTCATTCGGCATCCCCGAGGGCATGATCTACGGCGTGCCCTGCGTCTGTGACGGCAGACACTGGGAAAGGATCAAGGATGTGGAGATAGATGACTTCTCCCGGCAAATGATGAACAGATCGTTGGACGAACTCCAGCAGGAGCACGACGAGATCAGGCACCTCTTCGCCTGATTGGATACGAAATGGAAAGGCGCTCAGGGGCAATGTCCCTGAGCGCCTTCTCCCTTTTTACCCCCGCGCAAAGCCTTCCGGACCTGCCGTTTATAACCCCGGATCAGCACCAACGAAGGCGTCCCGAATCTGCGCCATAAGTTGACCTCGATCACTTTCCGAACAAGCCCAGGCTACAGCGTCATGCTATCGTAGGTTCAAGGGATGTTTATCACTTCTACCAATGTCCCGAGGGAGAAATCGCAGAGTGGTGACCGCGTCCGGACATACCGGCCCGAGGCGAAAGCCAATAGTCACCCTTGTGCAATTATTCCCACAATCTAATCCACAGACCCCTAGGAGGGAGTGAAGATGGCGCTTGAAGTTAACGGTAAAATCATTGAAACGGATGAAGAAGGTTTTTTGGTCAATCTGGATGATTGGAATGAGGACGTGCCCGCCGCCATGGCTGCGCTGGATGGCTTCGAGCTGAAGGACGATCATGAGGGACTTATTGACTTCTTCCGCGAATATTTCGAGGAGCATCAGACCCACCCCACGATGCATCAGCTTTGCAAGGAGATCGGTGGATGCATCGGCGAAACCCATCAGAACCATAAGGCCTTAGGCAAGCACCTTTACAAGATCTTCAACTGTGCTCAGTGCGATCCCGTCGCCGAATTGTGCAAGCTATCAGGCCTGCCCAAGCCCCTGCCCGACGGTCAGTAAGGACCCGCTGGCGGGGCTATTCACTGCCCCGCCGTGGGTTCCAGCGGATGGTGGATATAGCTTGCCCGATGCACCGGGCAAGCTATAGCAGTTAGGTCTTTCCAGTCTCCCCGGCCCCTTCTTATTACTTCCCAAATACCACAATTGAGAACAGGTTATTGTCTTAATCGGCAGCTTGTCGAGATAGGGGCGCCGGTAGGGACAACCCATTTCACACAATGCCATTTGCTTGGCTTATTATACGATTAATAAAATAAATATATATTATTATCAAAAGGATGAGCGTCGCCGGGCATCTGATTCAGAGAATCCGTCCAGCGAAGGCCCAGGAAGGCGCCGGTCGCCACCTGAATAAAGCCTGAAATATAGATAAGGATCAACAAAACGATCGAATTTGCTGTTGCTCGACCAATTTGCAGGGACTTAGACTCGGCATTACTTTTTTCATCAACAATATTGAGTTCAAGCTCAGTGCGGGAGGTTTGGTAATGGCTGATAACACCACGGAGAAGAAGGGGGCGCTAAAGATGGACCTCAATACCCCGATGCTCGATCAACTCGAAGACGGCCCCTGGCCCAGCTTCGTGACAGACCTGAAAGGGCTGGCTGAAAAACGGCCACAGGTAGGTCAACTCCTCAATCAGCTGGAGGAGTCCTACGAAAACCGCTGGAACTACTGGACCGGCGCAGTCGTTAACGTCTCCGGCTACGGCGGCGGCGTCATCGCCCGTCTCTCGCAGAAGGCCGATAAATACCCGGACTTGGCCCAGTTCAATACCATTCGACTGATCCCACCTCCCGGCTTCGTCTATAACACCGCCAAGCTGCGCGAACTGGCCGACATCGGCGAGAAGCACGGCGCCGGCATCATGCAGTTGCATGGCATGACCGGCGACCTGCTGGTGCTGGGCTTCGACAACGAAGGCACCTTTGCCGCCGCTGAAGAGTACATGAAGGCCGGATTCGACATCGGCGGCTCGGGCGGCGCCCTGCGCACCCTGCAATGCTGCGTCGGCCAGGCCCGTTGCGAAATGGCCTGCTTCGACACCATGAAGGCCACGCGCTTCCTCACCAACCACTACATCGACTTCCTGCACATGCCGGAATTCATGTACAAGTTCAAATTCAAGCTCTCCGGCTGCGCCAACGATTGCGCCAATGCCACGCACCGCTCCGACATGCCCATCATCGGCACCTGGCGCGGTCCCATGCAAATCGACCAGGCCAAGGTGGCTGAGTTTATCGACGAAAAGGGCATTGAGGCCGTCATCGACAACGTCCTCACCCGCTGCCCCACCCGCTGTATGTCCTTGAAGGGCAAGGAACTGGTGGTCGATAACGATAACTGCGTCCGCTGCATGCACTGTATCAACGTCATGCACAAGGCGCTCAAGCCCGGCCTGGACAAGGGGATCTCCGTCCTCCTCGGCGGCAAGCGCAGCCTGAAGATCGGCGACACCATGGGCTTTATGCTGGTGCCCTTCATGAAGCTGGAGTCCGACGAGGATTACGAGAAGCTGGCGGAACTCATCGACCAAGTTTGGGAATACTGGAACGACAACGCTCACGACCACGAGCGCGTCATCGAGTTCATTTCGCGTGCCGGCCTCGCCACCTTCCTCAAAGGGATCGGCATGGAGCCGGACCCCAACATGGTGGCCCGCCCCCGCACCTCGCCTTACATCAAGTTCGAGGAACTGGCGCCGCCGCGGCTCGGCGGAGAGCAAAACCAGAATCCTCCCGTCTGGCAAAGGGAACCTGAAGTATTGGAATCCTAAGGGCCAACCGGCACGATCACAGGCTTGATCAAACGAATTGAATTTTGAGGGGAAAAAGATGAGCGAATCTACCATGGGGCCCAGAAATCAGGGGGCTCCCGATTACAACCTGCACCTCCATCCCATGATGGCGAAGAACTACGGCAAATGGGACCATCACGAGCGGCTGAAGCCCGGCGTCATCCGGTATACCGCCGAGAGCGGCGACAACCTCTACGTGGTCCGCGCCGGCTCGCCGCGCACCATGAGCCCGGCCACGGTCCACAAGATCTGCGATATTGCCGACCGTTTTTGCGATGGTTTCGTGCGCTTCACCATCCGCTGTAACGTGGAGTTCTCCACCGATAAGGCGGAAAATATCGAGCCCATCATCAAGGCGGTCAAAGAGGAGTTGGGCTTCCCCATCGGCGGTACCGGCAACTCCGTCTCCAACATCGCCCACACCCAGGGCTGGCTGCACTGTAACCTGCCTGCCACCGATGCCTCGGGTGCGGTGAAGGCGTTGATGGACGACCTGATCGACGAGTTCGAGAAGGAAGAGATGCCCAACCGCGTCCACATCTCCACCTCCTGCTGCCAGATCAACTGCGGTAGCCATGCGGACATCTCCATCATCGTCCAGCACCACCATGCCCCTCGCATCGACCATAAGAATATGATGATCTGCGAACTGCCCAAGGTGGTTGCCATCTGTCCGGCAGCGGCCATCCGGCCGAAGATGATGAACGGCGCGACCTCCGTCGAGGTGGTGGAAGAGAAGTGCATGTACTGCGGCGCCTGCCATGGCCAGTGCCCCAGCATGGAAATCCGCGACGCCGATACCGACACCCTGTCCATCTGGGTCGGCGGCAAGGCCTCCAGCACCCGTGGCGGCCCATCCCAAATGAAACTGGCGGTGTGGGGCATCCCCAACAACCCGCCCCGTTGGCCCGAAGCATCGGACGCCGTGCGCAAGATACTTGCAGCCTATAAGGAAGGCGGCAAGCCCTGGGAACGTGTCGGCGAATGGATCGAGCGCATCGGTTGGGCGAAATTCTTCGAGAAGACCGGCTTCCCCTTCACCAGGTACCACATCGAGGATGGTCCGGACGCGCTGACGACCTTCAACCGGTCGTCCCATGTCCGTCTCTAACGCCACCCTGTACAACAAACGAGAGGTACAAGGTTAATGGAACGCACAATATATGCTGATGGGCTATCGCGCGATGAGGTCGAGGACAGCCTCAAACTCTTCGACGCCCATGATATCGTGGTCCGCAATGGCCGGAGCTGGAAATGCCCGGTCTACGTGCAACGCACGCCGCCCTGCCGGGACGCCTGTCCCAGCAGCGAGGACATTCGCGGCTATCTGACCAACATCGCCCAGGCCGATTATTTCGGCAAGGGCATGGAACAGGTCCTGGACGAGGCCTGGCACACCATCACCGACAAAAACCCGCTGCCTGCCGTACACGGCCGCATCTGTCCGCACCCCTGCGAGACCGGATGCAACCGCAAGCACAAGGAAGACGGGGCCGTCGCCATCAACAACATGGAACGCTTCATCGGCGATCATGGGCTGAAGCGCAATCTCCAGCTCAAGCGGATCAGCGACGAGGCCAAAGGCAAGAAGGTGGCAGTGATCGGGTCGGGACCATCCGGGCTCTCGGCAGCCTATCAGATGGCCCGCCGGGGCTATCAGGTAACGATGTTCGAGTCCTTCGAGAAAGCGGGCGGCATGCTGCGTTACGGCATTCCCAACTACCGCCTGCCGGAAGCCGTCCTCGACGGAGAGATCCAGAAGATCCTGGACCTGGGTGTTGAACTGAAGTGCAACACCAAGATCGGTGTGGACATCTCCTTCGAAAAGATCCGCGAGGATTACGATGCGGTCTATCTCGCCATGGGCGCCCACAAGGGCGCGAACATGGGTGTCGATGGCGAAGACTCCGCGAACGTCTTCACCGCCGCCAGCTTCCTTAACCGGGTCAACAGTGGAGCCCAGGTGGACATCGGCCGTCGGGTCGTGGTGGTCGGCGGCGGGGATAGCGCCGTCGATGCCGCTCGTGTCTCCCTGCGTATGCACCAGTTGATGGAAGACGAGAAGCATCACCTGGATGCCAATGACGAGGCCAAGATCGAGGCTGCGGTGGAGGAAGAGATCGCCACCGAAGAGACCGTCTCCAACAAGGCCATGGTGGATGCCGCGCGCGCCAGTAAGCGGAAATCCAAGTACTCTGAGGTCATCATGCTCTATCGCCGCACGCGCGAGGAGATGCCCGCCATCTCCCACGACGTGGACGATGCCTTGACCGAGGGTGTTCGGATCGAGTATCTGGTCGCGCCGGTCGGCTTCGAGACCGATGGCGGCCGTGCCACGGCCATCAAGTGCATCCGCATGGCGCTGGGCGAGCCTGACAAGTCGGGCCGCCGCCGTCCGGTTCCCATCGAGGGCTCGGAGTTCAGCGTCGCCGTTGACACGGTCCTGGTCGGTATCGGCCAGACCCCCGATCTGGCGGGCGGCCTTGAGGCCCTCGCCAACAAGTGGGGCTGGGTCGATGCCAACAACGTCCAGGCCACCTCCCAGCAGGGCATCTTCGCTGGCGGGGACGTGCTGGGACTGGGGATCTCCACCAAGGCCGTGGGCCAGGGCCGCATTGCTGCTCGCGCCATGGACGCCTATCTCACCGGCAAGGAGTACAGGAAGCCGAACATGGGCACTCCGGTCAAGGTGACGGACCTGCGGCTTGACTACTACAAGCCCGCCGCGCGCAACGAAGAGGGGCAGATCGACCTCGACGATGCAATCACCGGCTTCGGAGAGATCAAGCAGACCATCTCGACCCAGCAGGCCATCAACGAGGCGTCCCGCTGCTTGAGCTGCGGCCTCTGCAACGTCTGCGACCAGTGCCGGGTGTACTGTCCCCAGGAGACCATCCATCGCGACAAGAAACGCCCCAAGGGCACCGTGATGTTCACGGACTACACCGGCTGCACCGGTTGTCATGTGTGCTTCGAGGCCTGCCCGACGGGTTACATCCAGATGGGAATGGGGTTCTGATCCACTGACCCCAGGCCAGGAGGCCAAGGGGATTCAGGCAACAACGTCCGGCGGCGAAAGCCGCCGGACGTTTTAGTTATGGGACTCCCCTGCCCTGCCTGCCCAACCGCGCGTCCCCGCGATTCAACCAGGACCGCCCGAGGTCTCCCCCGATGTGGACGCAAAACACTGCTGTGATACGATCGGCAACATTATTGTAAGACCACAGAAACACAAGGAAACTCTCCATGAAGATTCACGAATACCAGGGCAAGGAGATCCTGCGCAACCATGGGGTCACCACCCCGCGCGGCGTCCCCTGCTTCTCCGTGGACGAGGCGGTCAAGGCCGCCGAATCCCTCGGCGGCAACGTCTGGGTGGTCAAGGCCCAGATCCACGCGGGCGGCCGCGGCAAGGGTGGCGGCGTCAAGGTGGCCAAGTCCCTGGACCAGGTGCGCGAATACGCCGACCAGATCCTGGGTATGCAGCTCGTGACCCACCAGACCGGCCCCGAGGGCCAGAAGGTCCGTCGCCTGCTGATCGAGGAAGGGGCGGACATCAAGAAGGAACTCTACGTGGGCATGGTGGTTGACCGCGTCACCCAGCGGGTCTGCCTCATGGCCTCTTCCGAAGGCGGCATGGACATCGAAGAGGTGGCCGCCCACACGCCCGAGAAGATCCACAAGGTCTTCGTCGATCCAGCCAAGGGACTCACCGACGCCGAGGCCGACGACGTGGCCCGCAAGATCGGTGTACCCGATGCCAGCATCACCCAGGCCCGCACCCAGTTGCAGGGTCTCTACAACGCCTTCTGGGGCACCGATGCCTCCCTGGCCGAGATCAACCCCCTGATCCTGACCGGCGACGGCAAGGTTATCGCCCTCGACGCCAAGATGAACTTCGACTCCAACGCACTCTATCGCCACGAGGACATCCTCGCCATGCGCGATCTGGACGAGGAAGACCTGGCCGAGATCGAGGCCTCCAAGCACGACCTCTCCTACATCTCCCTGGACGGCAACATCGGCTGCATGGTCAACGGGGCCGGCCTGGCCATGGCCACCATGGACACCATCAAGCTGTTCGGCGCGGAACCGGCCAACTTCCTCGACGTGGGCGGCGGCGCCACCGTGGAGAAGGTGACCGAGGCCTTCAAGCTGATGCTCGCCAACTCCAAGGTCAAGGCCATCCTGGTCAACATCTTCGGCGGCATCATGCGCTGCGACACCATCGCCGACGGCATCATCGAAGCGGCCAAGCAGACCCATCTCTCCGTGCCCCTGGTGGTGCGCATGCGCGGCACCAACGAGGAGATCGGCAAGCGGACCCTCGAACAGTCCGGCCTGCCCATCATCACCGCCAACGACATGGCGGAGGCCGCCCAGAAGGTCGTTGCCGCCGTTGCCGGCCACTAAGAGGTAAGAGGAATCCCCATGAGCATCCTGATCAACAAGGACACCAAAGTCGTCACCCAGGGCATCACCGGCAAAACCGGCCAGTTCCACACCAGCGCCTGCAAGGCCTACGCCAACGGCGCCAACTGCTTCGTCGCGGGCGTAAATCCCAAGAAGGCCGGCGAGACCTTCGAGGAGATCCCCATCTACGCCACCGTCAAGGAGGCAAAGGAAAAGCAGGGCGTCACCGCCTCCGTCATCTACGTGCCGCCACCCTTCGCCGCTGCCGCCATCTGGGAGGCCGTCGAGGCCGAGCTGGACCTGGTCATCTGCATCACCGAAGGCATCCCGGTGCGCGACATGGTCGAAGTCAAGAACCGCATGCGCGAGATGGGCAGCAAGACCATCCTCTGCGGTCCGAATTGCCCCGGCATCATCACCCCGGACGAGATCAAGATCGGCATCATGCCCGGCCATGCCCACAAAAAGGGCCGCATCGGCGTCGTCTCCCGCTCCGGCACCCTGACCTATGAAGCGGTCGGCCAGCTCACCGACTTAGGGCTCGGCCAGTCCACCGCCGTCGGCATCGGCGGCGACCCGGTCAATGGTCTCAAGCACAAGGAGGTTCTGGAACTGTTCATGAACGACCCGGACACGGACGCGGTCATCATGATCGGCGAGATCGGCGGCTCCGATGAAGAAGACGCGGCCCGCTGGTATGCCGGTTGCTCCAACAAGAAACCGGTGGTCGGCTTCATCGCCGGGGTCACTGCCCCAGCCGGAAAGCGCATGGGCCATGCAGGCGCCATCATCTCCGGCGGCAAGGGTACGGCCCAGGAAAAGCTGGCCACCCTGGAAGAATGCGGCATCCGCACCACCAAGAACCCGGCCGAAATGGGCCTGTTGCTCAAGTCCGTACTCTGATCCTCCTTGCCCCCCCTCCCCACATGCTGTGGTGGCAGGGGGGAGCAAGAATCCTGGACTACCCCAATCAATTCAAGTTTCCACTGACAAAGCTCGACAATTCCTGGATGACATTCATGGACAAGGAGTCGTAGGATGATTCTGTGGGTTCAGGTCCATCGATGTCCCGCTGCACGGCGATAAACGGGGACAATCCCGGCAGGAATGCGGGGGGATGTGCTGAATGAAAGTCAGCGAGGCACTCAGAATGCTTCAAGATGATGGCTGGTTTCTCGTCGGGACGCGGGGCAGCCACCGCCAGTTCAAGCACTCCATCAAACCGGGCCGCGTGACCGTTCCCGGCAAGCCCGGCGATGATCTTGCCCCAGGCACCTTGAATAGCATTTTGAAGCAGGCCTGTTTGAAGAAATGAGGTTCCAATGCGTTACGCCATCGTCATTGAAAAAGCCGAGAACAACTATTCCGCCTATGTTCCCGACCTTCCCGGCTGCATCGCCACAGGTTCGACGCTGGAGCAGGTCGAGGAGGAGATCCGGGAGGCCATTGAGTACCATCTCGAAGGCCTGCGGGAAGATGGCCTGCCGATCCCAAATCCGGCGAGCCGGGTTGAGTATATAGATGTTGCGGCATGAGTTACCACGCGAAAAACCCCCCACTAGAAACCTCTCATCCAAACGGACGCACCATGACCCTCATCAAACAAGAAGACTTTATCCAGAGCATCGCCGACGCCCTGCAATTCATCTCCTACTACCACCCCAAGGACTACATCCAGGCCCTGGGCGCGGCCTACGAGCGGGAACAGTCGCCCGCCGCCAAGGACGCCATGGCCCAGATCCTCTACAACTCGCGCCTCTGCGCCGAGGGCAAGAGGCCCATCTGCCAGGACACGGGCTCTGTGGTGGCCTTCGTCAAGGTGGGGATGGAGGTGCGCTGGGAGAGCGGAATGGACCTGGCCGCCATGGTCAACGAAGGGGTGCGCCGCGCCTACACCCACCCCGACAATGTGCTACGGGCCTCCATAGTGTCCGACCCCCTGGGCGCCCGGACCAACACCAAGGACAACACCCCGGCGGTCATCCATGTGGAGTTGGTGGCCGGGGACAGGGTTGAAGTCAAGCTGGCGGCCAAGGGCGGCGGTTCGGAGAACAAGGCGAAATTCACCGTGCTCAACCCCTCCGCCAGCCTGGTGGACTGGGTGCTGGAGACCGTCCCCAAGATGGGCGCCGGCTGGTGCCCGCCGGGGATGCTGGGCATCGGCGCCGGCGGCAGCGCCGAGAAGGCCATGCTGCTCGCCAAGGAATCGCTGATGGATCACATCGACATCCAGGAACTCCAGGCCCGTGGCCCCGCCAACCGCCTGGAGGAGCTGCGCCTCGAACTCTATGAAAAGGTCAACGCCCTGGGGATCGGCGCCCAGGGGCTCGGCGGCATGACCACGGTGCTGGACGTGAAAATCAAGGACTTCCCCACCCACGCCGCCTCCCTGCCCGTGGCCATGATCCCCAACTGCGCCGCCACCCGGCATGTGGAATTCGAGCTGGACGGCTCAGGCCCCGCCCGGCTGGAACCACCCCGCCCCGAGGACTGGCCCGATGTCACCTGGAAGCCCAGCGACCAGGCCATCCCCGTCGATCTGGATACCATCACCCGCGAGGAGATCGCGAAGTGGCGGCCGGGCGACCGGCTGCTCTTGAACGGCAAACTTCTCACCGGCCGCGACGCCGCCCACAAGCGCATCCAGGACCTGCTGCGCGCCGGCCAGCCCCTGCCCGCCGACTTTAGAAACCGCTTCATCTACTACGTCGGCCCGGTCGATCCCGTGCGCGACGAAGTGGTCGGTCCCGCTGGCCCCACCACCGCCACCCGCATGGACCAATTCACCGAAATGATGCTGGGCGAGACCGGCCTCATGGGCATGGTGGGCAAGGCCGAACGCGGCCCGGCGGCGATCGAATCGATCAAGAAGCACGGCGCCGTCTACCTCATGGCCGTGGGCGGCGCGGCCTACCTCGTCGCCCAGGCGATCCGTGCCTCCCGCATGGTCGCCTTCGAGGACCTGGGGATGGAGGCCATCCGCGAATTCGAGGTGGAAAACATGCCCGTCACCGTCGCCGTGGACAGCCGGGGCGAAGCCATCCACCAAAGCGGTCCGGCCGAATGGCGCGTGCGCATCGCCGATATCAAGAAAATCTGATGGGTTGAAAGGTAGTGAACCGCATCATTTGGCCCAGCAGACACGAATGATGCGGTTCGTGCCTCATCGCATCCTACGAACCGATTATTTCTTGTAGACAACGCGAGATGTAAGGGGGAAATGATCGTGCCTACAATTTCAATGTTCTATGGCATTCTCATCAGAATGTTTTTCTATGATACGGACAAACATCATGTACCCCATATACATGCGGAATATCAAGGTCAGATTGCTGTCTATGCAATCGAGGATGGGACTGTGTTAGCGGGTGAGCTGCCCAGAAGGAAACACAAACTCGTCGTAGCCTGGATTGAAATACATCAAGAAGAGTTATTGGCGGATTGGCAACTCGCTGTTATCGGTAGCAAACCATTTTCAATCAGAGGGCTTGATCAATGAGACTTGTCGAAGTTAGGCCTCAAGATGATTTTATCCTTTATGTCATGTCGGAGAACGGAGAGACGGGAGTATTCGACGTAAGCCCATATTTGAATTCCGAGGCTTTTCAGCCGTTAAAGAACAAAGAGGAATTTAAGAAGATACATAACGGCGAATACTTCGTTGAATGGGCATGTGGAGCTGACTTATCCGCTGACACAATCGAGGCGCGTTGGAAAAAGCATCAAGCACGATAGGTAAACGCCATGCCATCGACCGACGAAAAGCTGCTCAAATCCCAGGCCTTCATCGCCGGAGAATGGATCGATGCCGCCAGCGGCGCGGTCTATCCGGTGACCAACCCCGCCGATGGCGGTCTGTTGGGCCATGTCCCCGACATGGACGGCGATGACGCCCAGCGGGCCATCGCGGCGGCGGAGGCCGCCCTGCCCGCCTGGCGGTTCCGGACCGCCGCCGGGCGTGCCGCCCTGCTCATGCGCTGGCACGACCTGATCCTGGAGAACGCCGAGGACCTGGCCCGGATCATGACCCTGGAGCAGGGCAAGCCCCTGAGCGAGTCCCGGGGCGAAGTGAAATACGGCGCCGCCTTCCTGCAATGGTTCGCCGAGGAGGGCCGGCGGGTCTACGGCGATGTCATCCCCTCCCCCGCCCATGACCGCCGCCTCCTCGCCATCAAGCAACCCATCGGCGTCGCCGCCCTCATCACCCCCTGGAACTTCCCCCTGGCCATGCTGACCCGCAAGGCGGGCGCGGCACTGGCGGCGGGTTGCACGGTGGTCGCCAAGCCGGCCGAGGACACGCCCTTGACCGCCCTGGCCTTTGCCGAGTTGGGACAACGCGCCGGGATACCGGCCGGGGTATTCAACATCCTTACCACCCAAAACCCGGCACCGGTGGGGCGCGCCTTCACCCAGAGCCCGGCGGTGCGCAAGCTCTCCTTCACCGGTTCCACCGAGGTGGGCAAGAGACTCATGGCCGACTGCGCCGCCACGGTGAAGCGGATCAGCCTGGAGCTGGGCGGCAACGCCCCCTTCATCGTCTTCGACGACGCCGACCTGGACGCGGCGGTGGCCGGGGCGCTCGCCTCCAAGTACCGCAACAGCGGCCAGACCTGCATCTGTGCCAACCGCTTCCTGATCCAGGACGGCATCTACGACACCTTCGCCGAACGCTTCACGGCGGCGGTTCGGGAACTGCGGGTGGGACCGGGCATGGAAGACAGCGGACAGGGGCCTCTGATCAACCAGGCAGCCATCGACAAAGTGGAGTCCCTAGTGGCCGATGCGGTCGCCAAAGGCGCCACCGCCCTCTGCGGCGGCAAACGCCATGCTTTGGGCGGGACCTTTTACGAACCCACGGTGCTGACGGGTGTGAACGAAGGGATGGCCTGCGTACAACAGGAGATCTTCGGCCCCGTGGCCCCCCTGATGCGCTTCCAGGATGAGGCCGAGGCGATCCGTCTGGCCAACGACACCCCCTACGGCCTTGCCGCCTACTTCTACGCCCGCGACATCGGCCGCGTCTGGCGTGTCTCCGAGGCGCTGGAATACGGCATGGTCGGCGTCAACCAGGGCCTCATCTCCACCGAGGTCGCCCCCTTCGGCGGCGTCAAGGAATCCGGCCTGGGGCGAGAGGGCTCCCGCTACGGCATCGACGAATACCTGGAGATCAAGTATCTCTGCATGGGCGGGTTATAACCCGATTCAGAAACTGAGTTCGAACCCCACGGGCTTCAGGCGCAAGGCCTCTTCTTCCAGTTCCGCCCGCGTGAGGGGATGGGCATCCAGCCAGCCCTCGGGGAAACCGATCTGCAAGCGATTGCCGCTGATCTTCAGCAGGGGGGCGGGTTTGCCGGCGGGCGAACGGGACCGGTGCAGCAGCACGGCAAGCCGCAGCAATACGCAGAGCCGTATGACGTTGGGACGGACCGCTTCAGCCAGGGCGCCGAAGATATCCTGCACCGGGAATTTCCGCCTGTGGCCGCGCACCAGGGCCGCGAGCAGCATCTGTTCCTGGCGCGAAAAACCCGACATGTCGGCGTTTTGCAGGATATAGCCACCGTGTTTCTGATATTGGACGTGGGAGACGGCCACGCCGATTTCGTGCAAACGGCAGGCCCAGCCGAGCATATCGGCAGTGTCGGCGGAGCCGAAGGACCACGCCTGCCGCGCCTGGTTCAATAAGGCCTTCGCCGTGCCCTCAACCCGTTGGGCGTGGGCCTCGTCGATTCCGTAGCGCCGCGAGATCGAGGCAACCGTGCGATCTCGCACATCCTCATGGCGGATGCGGCCCAGCATGTCGTAGAGAAGCCCCTCCCGCAGGGCCTGATCGGACACCATCATCCGCTCGATATCGAGCGCCTTGAACACGGAGAGCAGCACGGCCACGCCGCCGGGAAAGACAGGACGACGGTCGGGTGTCAGGGCGGGAAAGTCGAGCCGGTCCAGACTGCCGGCCTCGATGAGGGCCTTTCGCAAACGCCTCAGCGCGGTGTAGGTAATGCCCTGATCGCTCCAGCCCTCGCCCTTGACCACCTCCCGAATCGCCCGGATGGTCCCGGAACTGCCCACGGCGGCCGTCCATCCCGCAGCGAGGAATTCCGATTTGACCGGGCGCAGTTCCAAGGCGCCCATGGTTTCGGCCCGCTTCATCGACTCGGCGGTGATCTTGCCGTCCGGAAAATGGGCCAGGGTCATGCTGACGCAACCCATGTGCAAACTCTCCCGCTCGATGGGGACAAAACCCTCACCGACGATAAGCTCGGTACTGCCGCCGCCGATATCGACCACCAGACGCCGCCCTTCCTTGGCCGCCAAGCCGTGGGCAACCCCGAGGTAGACCAGCCGGGCTTCCTCGCGTCCCGCGATGATCTCGATGGGATGACCGAGCGCCCGCTGCGCTTCAGCGATAAACGCCTCCCCATTACGCGCCTGCCGCAAGGTATTGGTGCCCACGGCCCGCACCGCTCCCTCGGGCAAGGCCTTGAGGCGCTGACCGAAGCGGCTCAGGCAGCCGAGGGCGCGCTCCCGCGCCGCCGGAGTGAGGAACTTCCCTTCATCCAGCCCGGCGGCGAGACGGACCATCTCCCGCAACCGGTCCACCACCTGCAAATGACCGTCCTCGTCCATCTTGGCCACGATCATGTGAAAGCTGTTGGAACCCAGATCGACAGCGGCGACCGTCTGCAATGGGTTTTCCAGGAGAGAAGGGGAGAGAAACATGGCTGATGGCTTCCCGAATTATTCAGCCACCGGCAAGGAGCCGCAATTGCCCCGGCGTCAGCAGCCACTGGAGTTCGGCCCTGGCGGCGGCCGGTTTGCCGCTGCATTCCAGCAGCGCGGCGCCGCCCTTCTTCATCCGCACGAAGCTGCTTTCTTCACCGGTGGTCAACCAGCCGATCAGACGGGAGAGATCCGGTTCATGCCCAACCAAGGCCACTGGGGCATCTGGACTGGCGTGGCTGAGCCAGTGGCCGATGGCCTGGGCGCCGACACCGGGTTCCAGTTCATCGGCCTCGACCCGTTTTGCCTTGGCGTACCGGGCACAAAGGATATCGGCGGTCTGCTGGGCGCGGAGCAAGGGGCTGTGGCCGATGATGCCGATTTCCGGCAATAGCTTGAGGAGCCCTGCGACGCCCTGCTCCATCCTGACCCGTCCCTGAAGCGTCAAGGGGCGCCTTCTGTCATCGCTGATACCTGGGGAGGATTCCTCCGGCTCTTCTGCCACGGCGTGGCGCAGTATCAGTATTTTCACGTTGGCTGGCCGCCGGGGACTGGAATTTTCCGGGTTAAGGCAGGGCGCGCGCACAGGGTCTCCAGCCGCCGGATCTCGGCGGGACTGAAACCCGCCTGCAAGCGGGCCTCCTTGTGGAGGGGACAGCGCACCTCGCCCTTCATGTAGCGGTCCAGCAGCTCGAAGTAGGTCTCCTCCGGCTCCAGTCCCCGTTGCGCGCAGAGATAGTGGAACCAGCGGCTTCCCGCCTCCACATGGCCGATCTCGTCGCGCAGGATGACCGTCAGCGCCTCGGCGGTCGTCTCGTCTCCCACCTGCCGGAAGCGTTCCATCATCCCCGGATTGACATCGAGCCCGCGCGCCTCAAGCATCCGGGGGATGATGGCCATGCGCACCAGGGGATCGTGGAGGGTTCCGAGCGCCGTCTCCCACAGGCCCAGATGCACGGGGAAGTCGCCATAATCATGGCCGAGCTGGCGCAGACGGCCCCGCAGCAGAATGAAGTGATCGACCTCCTCCGCCGCGATGCGCAGCCAATCGTCGTGAAAGGCCGGCGGCATCTCGCGAAAGCGGAAAACGGCATCCAGGGCCAGGTTGATGGCGCTGAATTCGATGTGAGTGACGGCATGAATCAGGGCCGCCCGGCCCTGGGGGGTATGAAAACTGCGCTTGGGCAGCTTTCTCGGAAACACCCGTGCGATGCCGTCGGGAAAACCGGCCTCCACCACATCCGGCAGATCGATGGCCTCGGTCGAGAGCGAGCCCGATTGCCATTCTTGATAGAGGGCCTTGACCGCCGCCAGCTTCCCGTCCGGATCGGACAAGAGCAGGCAGAGGCGAGCGCGGGCGAAGAGGTTGTTCCGGTCGTTGTCGTTCATGGCGGGGATGGTACCACCATCCGGCAACTGGCCGAATGGCAGGCAGCCCAGCAAAATCAGAAAATTCCTACAAAATCTTCAGCCATTTCCGATAGCAATCCTTGTTGCCGACGATAGACTATCGGCTAACGACCATGGGGCGAAGCGAACCACCCCGGAAGATGAAAAAAGGGTAGGACGGCCTTCAGGCCGTCCATCGGCGCGGCAGCCGGCTTGAAGGCCGACCTACCCACCAACGCAGGATTCGCTACTTTCACGTTAATCGCATTCAGAAGGGAGACGGCAGATGGAGAACCGGAAGCGTTGCTGGCAACAGGGATTCACCCTGATCGAATTGATGATCACCCTCACGATCATCGGCATCACCCTCTTTACCGCCATCCCCTCCTTTTCCGCCCTGTTGGCCAACAACCGCCTCGTCGCGACCCTGAACGAATTCAACGCCGTCATGAGCTACGCCCGCAGCGAGGCCATCAAGCGGGGAACGCGGGTGGTGCTCTGCCCCACAGCCGACAACCTGAACTGCGCCGGCATCAATACCTGGCAGGAGGCGGTCCTGCTCTTCGTCGATACCGATGCCGACGCCGATCACGATGAAGAAGAACCCCTGTTGCGCATCCACCGCCCCCCCAACGATGAGATCGGCATCTACTCGGGCAGCAAAAGCAAGATCACCTATCAGTCGAACGGGTCCAGCCCCGGATCAAACCTTACCCTGACCTTCTGCGACCCGGACCAAAAGGTAGCCCCCATCGCGCTCATCCTGGCCAACAGCGGACGCCTGCGCAGCTCGGACAAGGCCGCCGACGGTAGCTTGCTGAGCTGCCCCTGAAAGTGGATCGCTGGGATTAGGACCGGATGCGGTGAGACACAAGCCGCATCGAGCCCCCCTTCCCTCGTGACGGCAAACTTGACTTGATCGGCACCAACGGCACACAATTTCCTGGTTCTTATCATTAAAGAGGTCACAAATGGAAGTCTCCATGCGTGAATTCAAGTCCCATTTATCTCAGTACGTGTTGCTGGCGCAAGCCGGGCAGCCGATTGAGCTGACTTCACATCGCAAGGTGGTGGCGCGTCTCATAGGGGTGCCGCCGACGGATAGCACGGGCGTCGCCCGCTTGCTGGCGGCGGGCGTGGCAAGCTGGCAGGGCGGCAAACCCGAGGGCGCGGCATTGGCGTTGCAAGCCGGTGGTAAGCCGATGTCCGCACTGGTGCTGGAAGATCGCGGATGATCCTGTTTTGCGATACTTCGGCGCTGCTCAAGCTTTACATCATCGAAGCGGGCAGCGAAGCGGTGAAGGCGCGGGTGGCCGAGGCTGAGGCCGTGGCCCTGTGCCGCATCGCCTGGGCGGAAGCTCATGCCGCTTTGTCGCGCCGGGCGCGCGAGGTGCCGGAAGACGCGCCCGTGATCGAACAGGCCAAGGCGGCGCTGGCGCAGGATTGGCCGCGCTTTGTGGTGATGGAGGTGGATCAGCCGCTGGTGGTGCGTGCCGGCGATTATGCCGATACCTTTGCCTTGCGCGGCTACGATAGTGTTCAGCTTGCCGCTGCGTTCGAGACCGGGCGTATCGCGCAAACACCCGTCTGTTTTGCCTGTTTCGATACGCGCCTGAACAAGGCCGCCAGGGTGCTGGGAATGACCTGCCTGTAACGGACGGTCAACGGCGGTTGTCCTTGATCCAGTGCCATGGGAGTTATGGGGTTTCCTGATTACCCATGTATCTCAGCCAGGATCTGAGGTTGAGCTTGCCGCGCAGCATAGGGCGGGCCACGCTCGCCGCCAGGGGTAGGTCGGGCTTCAGCCCGACAGCCGCTGGCAGGACGTGGCCACAAAGCAACGGCCGCATTCAGCCAGTCCGCAGCGCCTCAGTCGGCCTGAAGGCCGACCTACAGGACTGGCTGAGGTTTGTGGGTAATCAGGTGGGGTTTTGTTTTATTGCATGTGCTTAGACGGGAACTGTAACTCATAACTCAGAATGGCTTCATTCAGGGCAACGTTGCTGTAAATCAATCGAGTCCGACCCCATTGATCCTACACCGTCAAACCCGTTGAGCTGAGCTTCTACCGCACCACCGACGGCAGGCAGATGACCGCCATCGAAGTCAAGGCGGCCTTCTCAGTCACCCCCGCCGATTTCACGCACATAAAACACTTCATCGAACAAAACCCCGGCCGGGTCCGGCAAGGAACCCTGATTTATGGGGGAAAAAGGCCTTTGCCTTTTGGCGAACATCAGGGAACGCCGCTCTGGGCACTGCCGCTGGGGATGTTTGCCGGGGGCTGAGCCCCTGTCACCCCAGAGGTTGCGAAAGTAATAGTTGGCCTGATCCAGCACCGCCTGCTCCACCGGCTGTCATATTGGGCCTCGTACCTCAGCCCAACCGCTGGAGCCTGGGAACGATCAAAAATCGCGCGCCAGGGGCTCCGCCCCTGGACCCCGAAAGGCAACATCCAATAAGGAGTAAAGGGGTAAAGGGCCTAAGGTGAAATGATCCTGGCGAGACGAAAGCCGTAGCTGCCGTACCGGTTCGACGAGATGCCGCACCTGCTGCGATTGGCTGAGCGGACGAACCTGGGAAAGCTGAACCAGGAACCGCCGCGCGCCACACGAGGGACATTGGCATCATTCTTGCCGGCACACTGCTGCTCCCCGCCACCGTACCCTGCGTCATAGCCCGAGCAGGTCCACTCCCAGACGTTGCCGTGCATGTCGTACAGGCCCCAGGGGTTGGGCCGCTTCTGACCCACCGGGTGGGGAACGCCACCGGCGTTACCGTCGTACCAGGCGTAATTGTCCAGCTCGCGTTCATCGTCGCCGAAGGACCAGCGGCCGGTGGTGCCGGCCCTGGCGGCGTATTCCCATTCGGCCTCGGTCGGCAGCCGGTAGTTTTCGCCGGTTTCCCGGCTGAGCCAGTCGGCGTAGTCCATGGCGTCATGCCAGTTCACCCCGACCACCGGCTGATCTTCGCCATTGAGGCCTTGCCCGCTGTCATGGTCCGGTTTGAAACGGCGATACTGGGCGTTGGTCACTGGGTATTTGCCCAGGTAGAACCCCTTGACCTGCACGGGGTGTTGCCGTTCGTCACTGGAACGGCCCTGTTCCGACTCCGGGCTGCCCATCAGAAATCGACCGCCTTCGATCAAGACAAGGTCCATGCCCGACAACCTGTCGCGTTCGATTTTCTCCGGCTCCGGCTCCGGCTTGGGCTCCACCCGATTGACTTGGGGCGGCTTCGTTGACGGTAGAGGTTTTTTGCCGGTGATGCCCCAGACCAGCCGCCCCAGGTTGGCTTTGGTCACGGCCGGGCGCAGGTCAACCCAGGTGCGGGTCTTGAGAAACGGGGGCAGCTCGGGTTGCCGGGGGGCATCCGGCAGCAGAACGGGGATGACCGGGCGGCCGTCGTTCACCGCGTGGATCAAGGCGCCCTCCATCTCTTCGGTTTGCCAGGGGCCGAGGCCGTCCTTGCCGATCAGAACGGCAACGCTCCTGGATAGCCTTATCCCGCTTTCCAACTGTTTTTGCCAGTTGAGGCCGGGGCGCAGTTCGTCTTCGTCCAGCCAGACGCTGAGGCGGCGTTTGCGCAGGGCTTGCGCGAGTTCCCGCACGGCGGGTTTGTCCTTGCTGTTGTGGCTGAGGAAGACATCGAAGGAGGTCGGCATCGTTGTGTCCGTTCCCAGTGGTTCGTCTAGTTTGGCCAGGTCCGCCCGGTCGAGCGCATCCAATCAAGTTCGTGGCCGCAGTCGGTGGAAGCGCCTTGTAGGCGCGATCTCGATGCATCGCGCTTAAAAAGCGCTCCCACTCACTACTCACCACATAAAGTGGTCATGAACTCAAGGCCGCATGGGCCGCCGCCAGCCGGGCGATGGGGACGCGGGGGCCGGAGCAGGAGACGTAGCTCAGGCCGATCTCGTGGCAGAAGCGGATGGAGGCCGGATGGCCGCCGTGTTCGCCGCAGATGCCGACCTTCATGCCGGGGCGGGCGGCGCGGCCCCAGTTGACCGCCAGCGCCATGATCTTGCCGACGCCCTTCACGTCCAAGACCTCGAAGGGGTTGTCCTGGAGGATCTGGTTTTCGTTGTACATGGGCAGGAACTTGTTCTCGGCGTCCTCGCGGGAGAAGGAGAAGGTGGCCTGGGTCAGGTCGTTGGTGCCGAAGGAGAAGAATTCGGCCACCTCGGCCAGGGATTCGGCGCGCATGCAGGCCCGCACCACCTCCAGCATGGAGCCGAATTTGAAGTCGAGCCGCACGCCGTAATGGGCCTCGACGGCCTGTTTGATGGAATCGACGATGCCCTTGACCCGCAGCAGCTCCTGCTGGGTGCAGACCTGGGGCACCATGATCTCGGGGTGGACCTCGATCCCCTGTTTGATGCACTCGGCCGCCGCTTCCAGGATGGCGCGGATCTGCATGGCGTAGATCTCGGGGAAGGTGATGCCGAGGCGCACCCCGCGATGGCCCAGCATGGGGTTGACCTCGTGCAGGGCTCGCACCTTCCTGAGCATGGTCTCCTTCTTTTCGATGGCCTCGTCCACTAGGCGGGGATCGGCCATCCGGCCGACACCGGGGTGGCTGTCGGCGTTGCGGTACATGAACTCGATGGCCTCGGCGAGGATGTCCATGCCGCGCACCGTTTCGCGCAGGTGCTCCAGCTGATCCAGCTCCTCTTCCAATTGGTGTTCGGTGGGCAGGAATTCGTGGATCGGCGGGTCGAGCAGGCGGATGGTCACGGGCCGGCCGGCCATGGCCTTGAGAATCTCGCGGAAGTCGCCGCGCTGGATCGGCAGCAGCTTGTCGAGGGCGGCCTGGCGGGTCAGGGAGTCCTCGGCCAGGATCATTTCGACCACCAGGGGCAGCCGTTCGCTGGCGTTGAACATGCGCTCGGTGCGGCAGAGGCCGATGCCCTGGGCGCCGAACTCGACGGCGCGGCGGGCGTCATGGGGGGTGTCGGCGTTGGCCATCACCTTGAGGGCGGCCACTTCGTCGGCCCAGGCCAGGAGGGTGCCCAGTTCCGGGGAGAACTCGGCCTCGCGCATGGGCACCTCGCCGAGGTAGACATGGCCGCTGGTACCGTCGATGGTGATCAGGTCCCCCTCGCTGATGGTCGCCTCGCCGATGAAGGCCTTGCGCATCTGCACGTCCACATGGATGCCCTCGGCCCCGGCCACGCAGGGCTTGCCCATGCCACGGGCGACCACGGCGGCGTGGGAGGTCTTGCCGCCGCGCGAGGTCAGGATGCCCTGGGAGGCGAAGAAGCCGTGGATGTCCTCGGGCTTGGTCTCCTCGCGCACCAGGATGACCCGTTCGCCCGCCCTCCCCTGCTGCTCGGCGCGGTCGGCATCGAATACGGCGATGCCCACGGCGGCGCCGGGCGAGGCCGGCAGGCCTCGCACGACGGGCACCGATTTGGCCGAGGGGTCGAGACGGGGAAATAGCAACTGTTCCAGCAGATCGGGCTGGATGCGCAACAGGGCCTGGCGCCGGTCGATCAGGCCCTCCCGCGCCATCTCCACCGAGGTGCGCACCAGCGCGGCGGCGTTCATCTTGCCGTTGCGGGTCTGGAGGCAGTAGAGGCGGCCCTTTTCGATGGTGAACTCGAAGTCCTGCACCTCCTTGTAGTGGCCTTCCAGCCGGTTGCGCAGCTCCACGAGCTGGCGGTATTGCTCCGGCATCTCCTCGTGCAGGGCGTCGATGGTCCGGGGGGTGCGGATGCCGGCCACCACGTCCTCGCCCTGGGCGTTGGTGAGGTATTCGCCGAACATGCGATTCTCGCCGGTGTCGGGGTAACGGGTGAAACCGACCCCGGTGGCGCTGTCGTCGCCCAGGTTGCCGAACACCATGGCCACCACGTTGACGGCGGTGCCGTTGGCCATGGCGGGGGTGATGTTGAACTCGCGCCGGTAGTCGATGGCGCGCTTGCCCATCCAGGAGCCGAACACGGCCTTGATGGCGATATCCAACTGCTCGTTGGGATCGGACGGGAAGGGCCGGCCCGTCTCGCGCTCCACCACGGCGAGGAAGCGATCCGATATCTCTTTGAGGTCACGGGCCGAGAGGCCGATATCCTGCTTCACCCCGGCCCGCTTCTTGACCTCCTCGAACTGGGCGTCGAAGGCCTCGTCGCGCACCCCCAGGGCCACCTTGCCGAAGAGCTGGATGAAGCGGCGGTAGGAATCGTAACCGAAGCGTTCGTTGCCCGACTGGGCGATCAGGCCCTTGAGGGTCCGCTCGTTCAGGCCCAGGTTGAGGATGGTGTCCATCATGCCCGGCATGGACATGGCGGAACCGGAGCGTACCGAGACCAGCAGGGGGTTCTCGCCGTCACCGAAGCCCTTGCCGGTCTTCCGTTCGAGTTCCGCCATGTGTAACTGGACCTGCCCCGCCAGGCCGTCCGGCAATTGGTGTCCGGCATCGGCCAGGTAGCTGAGACAGGCCGCGGTGGAGATCACAAACCCCGGCGGCACGTTCAGGCCGATCTGGGTCATCTCGCAGAGGTTCGCCCCCTTGCCGCCCAAGAGCTGCTTGTTCTTGCCGTTACCCTCTTCGAAGGAAAAGACGTAATTGACCTTGGACATCGTAAGTCCCTCTTGCTGCTTGTGAACCTGAAACCGCCGGGCCGCCGGAAGTGCCCCTCACCTACATTCCAGTAGGTGGAGGGCATCAATTCTGCTTTTTACCTCGCGGGCGGCGCCTGTCCTTCGGCCGGGGCCGGCCTGAGATCCAGGGGTTTGGGAGCAACGGGGCTGGTCTCGGGGCGAGCCTTGACAGCACCTTCGGCCGGGGCAGCTTCTCCATCCGGCTTCTGGGCGGACTTGGCTGCCGCGCGGGCCTTGGCGGCCTTCTGCTCGGCTGCCTTCCGCTCTTCGGCAGCCTTGGCTTCCGCGGCGGCCCTCTGCTCGGCGGCCTTGGCTGCGTCCGCGGCCAGCTTGGCGGCTGCGTCTTCGGCATCCTTCAGCATCCCTGGATGCAGGTCCTTGAAACTGGCCAGAATGTCGGCGGTCAGGTCCAGTTCCTCGGCGAACTCGAAGACAATGCCGTCGTTCTTCAACAGGACCATCTTATAGCCTTTGTCCCTGGCCACTTGGCGGGCAATGGGCTTCAGTTGCTCCCGGAATTCCATGATCACGGCGCCTCGATGGATATTCAGCACCTGATCGGCCTTGCGCTGGGCCTTGGACAACTGCATCTCGGCGGCCTGGCGAAGGATGGCGAATTTCTTCGCACGATCCTGGGGGCCGAGTTTCTTCACCTCTTTCTGCAATTCCGCCTGCAAGGCCTCCTTGTACTTGATTAGCTCCTGAAGCAGCTCATCCCGTTTAGTCTTGATCTTCAGCTCGAACAGGCTGGCCAGACCGGCCTCCTTGACGATCCTGTCGATATCGAAGACCGCCACAGTGTCGGTGGAAGCAGTCACAGTAGGGGCCTCCACCATGGGGGCCTCCACGAGGGGGGCGGAGTCCGCCGGTGCCGGAGGCGCTTGTTCCTGACAACCTGCCGCGAGCAGGGTTGAGGCGGCCAGAGTCATTGCAAGTATCTTATTCATGCTTTGTCCTAATACAGTTGGAATGTTGTATTTGTTTCCGCAAGGGGAGAAAAAAAGGGAGCTGGCGTTGGCCGGATTTAGGTGAAATTGGAGACGCAGAATTTGTTCCGCCCTGTCCGCTTGGCCTCGTAGAGGGCGCTATCGGCCGCTTCCAATAGCTCCTCGGGCGCCATCTGATCCCTGGGGATCACCGTGGCCACGCCAATGCTTGCGGTGACAACCCCGGCAGCGGGCGAGAATGCGTGCGGAATCCCCAAGCCGGAAATGCCTTCCAGCAACAGATGTGCATATTCACGGGCGCCATGGATATCGGTTTCGGCCAGGATGCAGGAAAACTCCTCGCCACCGTATCTGGCCACGAAATCCCCCGGACGCCTCGCCATCCCTTTCAAGAGACTGGCTACCTTCTTGATGCACTCGTCCCCGGCCAGGTGGCCGTAGTTGTCGTTGTAGGCCTTGAAGGCATCTATATCGACCATCAGCAGAGAGAGAGGTTCCCAGCGCCGGTAGGCCTGGCGCCAAGAACTATCGAACTGTTCATCATAGCGGCGGCGGTTGGCAATGCCTGTGAGGCCATCGATGGCCGACAGATTGAGCAGACGGTCCCGGTAGCGCTTGAGTTGGATGAGGTTGCGAACCCTGGCCCTGACGATCAAGGGGTTGATGGGCTTGGTGATATAGTCCGCAGCGCCCATTTCCAGGCCCCGCGCCTCGTCCTCCACGGACTCCATGGCGGTGACAAACACAATGGGGGTGCCGTCGATCGCGGGATCTTCCTTGAGGCGCCGGCAGACCTCGAAGCCATCCATCTCCGGCATCACCACATCCAGCAGGATCAAGTCCGGGTTGACCTCGGGGATGGCCGCCAGCGCCTCGTGAACGCTCAGGGCCGACTCGATGCGGAATTCGTCGGACAGCGCCGACCTCAAGGCAGCCACGCCAGTCTTGGAATCCTCGACGATGAAGACCGTAGCCTTTTCATCAGACATAAGCGGATGATCCTAATTGACCCCGGGATAATCCTGTCATTATAGACAATTTGTCATTATTGCTTACATCCCAATGATGTTTCCGCCAAAGGCTGAGGGCGTAACGCCAGTGCCAGCCGTTGCAGGGCCTCGGCGATGGTGGCGTGCGGGGCGCCGAGGTTGAGGCGCATGAAGCCGCTGCCCGGTGCGCCGAAGCTGATGCCGGGGTTGAGGCCGAGGCGGGGCTTTTCCAGGAAGAATCGCTTCAGCGCCTGGTCGTCCAGACCCAGCTCCCGGCAGTCGAGCCAGAGGAGGTAGGTCCCCTGGGGCGGGATGGCCCGGATGCCGGGGCATTCGCGGGCGATTAAATCGAGTGCGAAGGCCCGCGTCCCGGCCAGATAGCCCAGCAGGGCGTCGAGCCAGGGGGCTCCTTCCCGGTAGGCGGCCTCGAAGGCGGCGATGCTGAAGGGATTGCTGGCGCTGACGTGCAGTTGATCGAAGGCGCGGACCAGGGCGGCGCGGTCTTCCGGGTCGGGGCAGATCAGGGCGGAGAGACCCAGGCCGGGGATATTAAAGCTCTTGCTGGGCGCTGCGGCGGTGATGACGCGGTCGCCCGGCCCCGCCAGCCGGGCAAGGACGGTATGGGTTTCACCGGGATAGACCAGGTCATGGTGGATCTCGTCGGAGAGGACCGTCAGACCGTGGCGGCGGGCAATCGCCAGCACCGCTTGCAGTTCATCCGGCTTCCAGACCCGCCCCACCGGGTTGTGGGGCGAGCAGAGAATCAGCAGCCGGGCTGCTTTGGCGCAGTGTTCCAGATATTCCAGGTCCATGGCATAGCCATCCCCCTCCAGCCGCAGGGGGTTCTCGATCAGCTGGCGACCGGTGGCATGCACGGCGGAAAAGAAGGGGGGATAGACCGGCGATTGCACGATGACGCCCTCGCCGGGACGGGTCAGTCCGAGGACAGCCGCATGGAGGGAGGGCACCACGCCGGGCGACCAGATCACCTCCTCGCGTTCGATGGTCCAGCCGTGGCGCCGTTGCATCCAGCCCGCCAGGGCGGTAAACAGGCTGTCGGGGAACAGGGTATAGCCGTAGATGGGATGGGCGGCGCGGGCGCTCAGGGCGCGGGTCACCGCCTCGGGTGCGGCGAAGTCCATGTCCGCCACCCAGAGCGGCAGGACATCGGCATGATCGGCACCGAACATCGCCTTCCTCCCGTCCCACTTGACCGAGGCCGTGCCGGTGCGGTCAATGGGGCGGTCGAAATCGAAACTCAATCGGTTTCCTCGATCCAGGCCATTTGGATGGCCTCCAGGATTTTTTCGCCGGAGTGATGAGGATCGTCGTCGAAGCCGTCCAGGGCCAGGACCCAGTCGCGCAGATCGACGAAGTTGACCGTCCGTGGGTCGATATGGGGATGGGCCTCGGTGAGTTCGATGGCGATGTCGCGGCTATCGGTCCATTTCAGGGCCATGGCGGTTCTCCTCAGTGCTGTTCGGACACCATGTTGATGGTGTATTTAGGGATCTCGATCACCAGATCCTGATTGCCGACCAGCGCCTGGCAGCTCAGGCGCGATTCCGGCTCCAGGCCCCAGGCCTTGTCCAGCAGGTCCTCCTCGGTCTCCTCGGCCGAGTTGAGGGAGTAGAAACCCTCGCGCAGAATGACGTGGCAGGTGGTGCAGGCACAGGACTTCTCGCAGGCGTGCTCCAGCTCGACGCCGTTGCGCAGGATGGCCTCGATGAGGACCTCGCCGGGTTCGGCCTCGAACGCCGCCCCCTCCGGGCAGAGTTCCTCGTGGGGCAGGATGATGATCTGGGGCATTAGAACCTCCTATTACACTAACCGCAAAGGGCGCAAAGAAACGCGAAGGGGATTCCCTGGCCGCTCCCATAACTCCAGCAAAATACCCTCTCTTTGCGTCACTTTGCGGCCTTTGCAGTTATAAAACTCAGGATTTAGGACTCGAATTCATCCAACTTGTGGCCCGCCATGGCCTGGCGGACGCTGGTATTCATGCGACGTTCCACATAGGGTTCGCAGACCTTTTCCAGGGCCTCGCGGGCGCGCTTGATGCTCAGGTGGTTTTGGCTGGCGGCGGTCTCGACCAGGTGTTTGAGGGCCTGTTCGATCCCCGCCCGCTCTCCGGCGTCAAGCAATTGATCGCCATCCTGGGCCAAGGCGGCGCGCAGGGCTTCGGTCACCCGCTCAGCCTCCACCTGTTCCTCGCGCAGGCGGCGGGCAGCCATGTCGTCCTCGGCGTGGGCGATGGAGTCGCGCAGCATACGTTCCACCTCGCTGTCGCTCAGGCCGTAGGAGGGCTTGACCACTACCCCGGCCTTGACGCCGCTGGTCTCTTCCAGTGCGGTGACGTTGAGCAGGCCGTCGGCGTCCACCTCGAAGGTGACGCGGATGCGCGCCGCCCCCGCCACCATGGGCGGGATGCCGCGCAGCTCGAAACGGGCCAGGGAGCGGCAGTCGCTTACCAGGTCGCGCTCCCCCTGCACCACATGCAGGGCCAGGGCGGTCTGGCCGTCCTTGAAGGTGGTGAATTCCTGGGCGCGGGCCACGGGAATGGTGGTATTGCGCGGCACGATGCGCTCCACCAGGCCGCCCATGGTCTCCATGCCGAGTGACAGGGAGATCACGTCCAGCAGCAGCATCTCCTCGTCGGGCTTGTTACCGGCCAGGACATCGGCCTGGATGGCGGCGCCGATGGCCACCACACGGTCCGGGTCGACATCGACACGGGGTTCGGCCCGGAACAGCTCTTTCACCCTCTCGCGCACACGCGGCACACGGGTGGAGCCGCCCACCATGACCACATCCTCGATCTCCTCGGCGGTCACCCCGGCGTCGCGCAGGGCGCGGCGGCAGGCCGCCAGGGTCTTGGCGATAAGTGGATCGATGAGGCCGTTGAAGGTCTCGCGGTCGATGCTCCCCTGCCAGCGGCCGCCGTTGGGCAGTTCGAGATGGATCTCGGCGGACTCGACGCTGCTGAGTTGCTCCTTGATCCCGGTAGCCAGGCGGGTCAACCGCAGCTGCATCACCGGGTCCAGGTCCTCGCCCAAGCCCGCCTGGGCCATGATCCATTGCGCCAGGGCGCGGTCGAAGTCGTCCCCGCCCAGGGCAGAATCACCGCCGGTGGACATCACCTCGAAGACCCCGCGATGGAGCCGCAGGATGGAGATGTCGAAGGTGCCGCCGCCCAGGTCGTAGACCGCGTGAACCCCTTCCGCCCGCTGATCCAGACCATAAGCAACGGCAGCGGCGGTCGGCTCGTTGAGCAAACGGAAGACATTGAGCCCGGCCAGCCGGGCGGCGTCCTTGGTGGCTTGGCGTTGGGCGTCGTCGAAATAGGCGGGGACGGTGATGACCACGCCGGTCAGCTCGCCGCCCAGGCTCTGCTCGGCCCGCCGGGCCAGGGTCTTGAGGATCTCGGCCGAGACCTCGACCGGAGTCACCTCACCGCTCCGGGTGCGGATGCGCGGCACGGCGCCAGAGCCGTCTAAGCTTACCGCTCCCGGCTCACGCCCCTCGCCTACCTCCCTGTAGGCGATATCGTAGGGAAGCGTACTACCCAGGGTCTTGAGGTCGGCCAGGCCCCGCCCCATGAGGCGCTTGACCGATTGGACGGTGTTGAGAGGGTCCTCTACCGCGGCTAATTTGGCCTCGTCGCCGACCACCACGCCCTCGGCGGCATAGCGCACCACGGAGGGCAACAGATGACGGCCGGCCGCATCGGGCAGGGTGACGGCCATGCCGCTGAGAACACTGGCGACCAGGGAATTGGTGGTGCCCAGGTCGATCCCCGCCGCCAGTTTATGCTGATGCGGCGCGGCGAATTGCCCCGGCTCGGCGATTTGTAACAAGGCCATGATTTATCCCGTGGTTCTCATCGTTCCCATGCTCTGGCGTGGGAATGCATTCTGGGACGCTCCAGCGTCCCGAATCGGTTTGCGCGTTGATGCATAATCAGCCCCCGCGACGCTGAAGCGTCGCAGGCGGCATTCCCACGCTGGAGCCTGGGAACAATAAGGTTAGACCGCCTCGTCCAGCTCGGACTCCAGCAGCTCCACGTCGTAGCGAAGCTTTTTCAGGAACTGCATCTTGCGGACGTTTTCGCGGGCCTGTTCGAGCCGCTCGGGGGTTACCTCCTGGAACTGCTCGGTCATCCGGGCCACCAGGGCCTTGATGCCCCGGTCGATGTGCTCCATCAGCCGGGCCGTCACCCCGTAGGGATCGGCCGAATGCCGCGCCCCTTCCAGCTCCTCGCGCAGGTCCATCTGTTCCGTGAGGAAGGCGATGTCGTGGGTGGCCTCACCGGTCACGTCCATCTCGACGCCGTGCAGCGAAAGGAGATAGCGCGCCCGCAGCATGGGGTCTTTGAGAGTCTCGTAGGCCTCGTTCACTCGCGCGGCGCCCTGCATGGCCAAACGGCGTTCGCGCTCGTCCCCGGCGGCGAAGCGGTCGGGGTGGACCTGCCGTTGCAGCTCGCGGTAACGGCTCGCCAGATCGGTCCCATCGATGGGGAAGGCGACCGGCAGGCCGAAGAGTTCGAAGTAGTTTTGTTTGAGATCCAGCATTACGAATTTTTACCGCAAAGGACGCGAAGGAACGCAAAGGATTTCATCGGCTTGTCGAGGCTTCGTTCCTGACCAGGAAGGTGTGAGCATGAACAAAGGCATCGGATTGTTTTCCTTAGCGTTCTTTGTGTCCTTCGCGGTTAAACAGAGGTTTTTAGGGTTAATCAGTTGACCTGGAAAGGCAAAACGGGCCAAGCCCCGTCCGCATCCACGCAGCTACGGATCAGACCTGAAAACTCTCGCCGCAGCCGCACTGGCCCTTGACGTTGGGGTTGTTGAACTTGAAGCCCTCGTTCAGCCCCTCTTTGACGAAGTCCAGCTCGGTGCCGTCGAGGTAGACCAGGCTCTTAGGGTCAATGATGACTTTGATGCCGTGGTCTTCGAAAACACTGTCCTCCGCCTCGATCTGATCGGCGAACTCCAGCAGATAGGCCATGCCGGAGCAACCGGAGGTCTTGACCCCCAGGCGCAGGCCGGCACCCTTGCCGCGATTCTTCAGGAATTTGGCGATATGGCTCGCCGCGGCCTCGGTCAATGTAATCGCCACTGTCCTACCTCAGCCCTGCTGCTTCTGCTTGTAGTCGTTGACGGCGGCGCGGATGGCGTCCTCGGCCAGCACGGAGCAGTGGACCTTGACCGGCGGCAGCGCCAGTTCTTCGGCAATCTGGCTGTTCTTGATCTCCAGGGCCTGATCCAGGGTCTTGCCCTTGACCCACTCGGTCAGCAGGGAGCTGGAGGCGATGGCGGAGCCGCAGCCGTAGGTCTTGAATTTGGCGTCTTCGATGAGACCTTCGTCGCTCACCTTGATCTGGAGCCGCATGACATCGCCACAGGCGGGGGCGCCCACCATGCCGGTGCCGACATTGGTGGCGTCCTTGTCCAGTGTGCCGACGTTGCGGGGATGTTCGTAGTGGTCTAGGACCTTTTCGCTGTATGACATTTTCGTTCACCTCGAATGGATCTTCAGTCCCCCCTCCCACCGGGAGGGGGTAGGGGGAGGGGATGGCGGCATTCTCGGTAGCCGCTGCTTCCCCCCCACCCCAACCCTCCCCCCCAAGGGGGGAGGGGGTCATATTTTCAATGGGCGTGCCACTGCACCGATCTCAGATCGACGCCGTCCTTGAACATATCCCAGAGGGGGGAAAGCTCGCGCAGGCGCGCCACTTGGCTGTGGAGCTTGTCGATGGCGTAGTCGATCTCCGCCTCGGTATTGAAGCGGCCGATGGTAAAGCGCAGGGAGCTGTGGGCCAGCTCGTCCTCGCGGCCCAGGGCGCGCAAGACGTAGCTGGGCTCCAGGCTGGAGGAGGTGCAAGCACTGCCGGAGGAAACCGCCAGCTCCTTGAGGGCCATGATCAGGCTCTCGCCCTCCACGTAAGCAAAGCTCACATTAAGATTGCCGGCGATGCGGTGGTCCAGGTCGCCGTTGACATGGACCTCCTCGATATCCCTGAGGCCTTTCAACAGCCGGTTGCGCAGGGCGAGGATGCGGGCATTCTCCTCGGCCATCTCTTCCTTGGCGATGCGGAAGGCCTCGCCCATGCCGACACACTGGTGAACCGGCAGGGTGCCGGAGCGCATGCCGCGCTCGTGGCCGCCGCCGTGCATCTGGGCCTCGATACGGATGCGGGGCTTGCGGCGCACATAGAGGGCGCCGATGCCCTTGGGGCCATAGATCTTGTGGGCGGAGAAGGACATCAGATCGACCTTCATCCGCTCCAGGTCGATCTCCACCTTGCCGGGGGATTGAGCCGCATCCACATGGAAGAGGATGTTGCGGGCGCGGGTTATCTCGCCGATGGCGGCGATGTCCTGGATCACGCCGATCTCGTTGTTGACGTGCATGATCGACACCAGGATGGTGTCGTCACGCAGGGCGGATTGCAGCTTTCCCAAATCGATCAGACCGCTGGGCTCTGGGTCGAGGTAGCTGACCTCGAAACCCTCGCGCTCCAACTGGCGGCAGGTGTCCAGCACCGCCTTGTGCTCGGTCTTGCAGGTGACGATGTGCTTGCCCTTCTTCTGATAGAAGTGGGCCGCACCCTTGATGGCCAGGTTGTCGGACTCGGTCGCGCCGCTGGTCCAGACGATCTCCTTGGGATCGGCATTGACCAGGGCGGCGACCTGTTCGCGGGCCTGCTCGACCGCCGCTTCCGCCGCCCAGCCAAAGGCGTGGGAACGGGAGGCGGGATTTCCGAAGGTCCCGTCCAGGGTCAGGCATTGGCACATCTTCTCCGCCACCCGCGGATCGACGGGGGTGGTGGCGGAATAGTCCAGATAAATAGGTAGCTTCATCACGACTCCAACATCCAACCGCTAGACCGAAGGGCTCGCCGAGCGGTGACCCTTGAGGTCGATCTTCACATCGACGCAATTCTGTCGGTCGGCGACCTCCTGGATGCCCTTGCGATCCATGAGATCCGACAGGCTGATCTCGTGAAGGTATTCGTAAATGCGGTCGCTCAGATCGTGCCAGAGGTCGTGGGTCAGGCAGCGTTCGTTGTCCTGGCAGTTGTGGGCGCCGCCGCAACGGGTGGTATCCACGCTTTCGTCCACGGCGCCGATCACCTCGGCCACGTTGATCTCCGTGGCGTCACGCCCCAGGCTGTAGCCGCCGCCGGGGCCGCGCACACTGGAGACCAGGGAGCGCTTGCGCAAACGGGAAAAAAGCTGTTCCAGATAAGAGAGGGATATGCCTTGCCGTTGCGCGATGTCGGACAAGGTAATCGGTCCTCGGCCTTGATGCAGGGCGAGGTCCAGCATCGCTGTTACAGCATATCTACCTTTGGTTGTCAGCCGCACGGTTCATACTCCAATCAATCTGAATGTTCACACACCGGTAGAATATACATTACCAAGCAAATTAGTCAACTATTGACTTGCCCTGGGAAATCAAATCGCTGGGTTACGTCTTCCAGCCTTTATTCTCAGGTGGAGGTAAGATGCCCCGCTTCGTCCGCTTCTCCCTCCCGCTGCAAGCGCTTCAGCTCCTCCCCCGTCGACACGATCTCGCAACTGCCGTCCTGCTTCGGCAGGTCGACGGCGATCTTGCCTTGGGAATCCAGGACCCGGAGCGCCTCGCACATGGCACACATGCGTTTGTCCATCACATGAATATGGTCCAGCATGCAGTTGATGGCGTGGGCGACCGGGTCCGGCGCATCCCCGGTCACGCCATAGGCATCGAAGCCCATCTTTTCTGCGATCTGTTTGCGGTGTGAATGATCGATATCGGCTTCACGGTGGATCAACCGCCCAGGGACACCCACGACGGTAGAGCCCGGAGGCACCGGCTTGATCACCACTGCGTTGGAACCGATGCGCACCCCGTCGCCGATCGCGATCGGCCCCAGGACCTTGGCTCCGGCGCCGACCACCACGTCATTGCCCAGAGTGGGGTGGCGCTTGCCTTTTTGCCAACTGGTGCCACCCAGGGTGACACCGTGGTAGAGGGTGCAGTCGTCGCCGATCACCGCCGTCTCGCCGATCACCACGCCCATGCCGTGATCGATGAAGAAACGGCGGCCGATGGTGGCGCCGGGGTGGATCTCGATCCCCGTGAACAGGCGCGCCAGGTTGGATAGAACCCGCGCCAGCCAGCACAACCCCTTCTTCCACAGCCTATGGGAAAGGCGATGCACTATCACCGCGTGTACACCGGGATAGGTGGTCAACACCTCGAACTTAGTCCGGGCCGCCGGATCGCGATCCAACACACAGTGCAAATCTTCTTTCAGTCGCTCAAACATCTCGTTCCAGGGGATTTCCCAGCTTAATGCTCAATTATTGCGCGAGGCGGCTCATTATGCACAATCCCATATGGAATACTAGGGCTTTACCCCCAGGCTAATTGACATTACTCACTTGAACTTGCAAATGGCCCAGGCCATTGAAAATGGCGGTTCATCCCTGAACCTCAGTTCGCATCGATTTCCTGCCCTGACAGGCGCTGAGAATCCCCCGCAGGATGTTCAGTTCATCCCGGTCGGGCCGGGCGCGGGCGAAGAGCCGCCGCAGACGCAGCAGCAGACGCTGCGAACGGCTGGGATCGCTGAAACCGATATCGACGATGGCCTGTTCCAGGTGCCGGTAAAAGCCCTCCATCACCTCCGGCGGCGCGACCTCGGGCAAGACCTCCGGGCGATGGCCGCCCCCGGCCGCCCGTTCGGCCATGTTCAGCTCATAGGCCACCACCTGCACCGCCATGGCCAGGTTCAGCGAGCTGTAATCGGGATTGGTAGGGATATGGACCAGGTAATTACAGAGCGACAGCTCCTCGTTGGTCAGGCCCGAATTCTCCCGGCCGAAGACCACCGCCACCGGGCCTTGCGTCGCTTCCGGCAGCAGCTTCTCGGCGCTGGCGCGGGGATCGAGCTGAGGCCAGTCCACCGAACGCAGGCGGGCGCTGGCCCCCACCACCAGGCGGCAATCGCCCAGGGCCTCCGCCAGATCCCCATGGACTTGTGCCCGCTCTAAAAGATCATCGGCCCCGGAGGCCCTGGCGGTCGCCTCCGCATTCGGATAAAACCTCGGCCGCACCAGGCGCAGATCGCCCAGGCGCATGGTCTTCATGGCCCGCGCGGCGGCGCCGATATTGCCGGGATGGCTGGTTTCGACCAAGACGATGCGGATATTGGAGAGCATGGGACCACCGGAAAAACAACCCAAAAGCCCTTGATTTAACCGCAAAGAACGCAATGCACGCAAAGTTATCCTGAAAACACGCGAAACACTGCCGTACCCTCTTCACCTGAGGGCTGTGGGCAGGGGGCGGAATAGGCTTTATTAGGCCATCCCGATGCTGTATCTTTCCCCGCCATGCAACCCATGACAAACATAGCTGTCCGCGCCGCCCGCGCCGCTGGCAAACTGCTGATGCAGTATTACGACCGCGTCGAGTCCCTGACCATCGCGGACAAGAGCCGCAATGACTTCGTGACCGAGGTCGATCGCGGCGCCGAGCGCGAGATCATCCAGATCCTGCGCCGGGCCTACCCGAACCACGCCATCCTGGCCGAGGAGTCGGGCGAGCACAACGGCAACGATTACCAGTGGATCATCGATCCCCTGGACGGCACCACCAACTATCTGCACGGCTTCCCCCAATTCGCCATCTCCATCGCCTGCACCCACAAGGGTGAGCTGCTTTCCGGCGTGATCTACGATCCTTTGAAGGATGAGATGTTCACCGCCGACAGGGGGGGCGGCGCCCGGCTCAATGACCGCCGGCTCCGTGTCACCAGCCGCAAGAGTCTGGAGGGCGCGCTGATCGGCACGGGCTTCCCCTTCCGCGACCAGCGCCATCTGGATACTTATACCGAGATGTTCAAGGCGATGATCAAGGACACCGCTGGCCTGCGCCGGCCCGGTTCCGCCGCCCTGGATCTGGCCTACGTGGCCGCCGGCCGGCTGGATGGCTTCTGGGAACTGGGGCTGTCGCCCTGGGACTTCGCCGCCGGTGCCTTGCTGGTGCGCGAGGCAGGCGGCAAGGTGAGCGATCTGGCCGGTGGAACCCGCTTCATGGAGACCGGCAACCTGATCGTGGGCGGGCTCAAGGTCCACGGAGCCATGCTGAGTCTGCTGACCCCCTATCTGCACGAAGGGCTCAATGCCTGAAGTGACCCCGCGCGCGCCCATGACAGCCCCTCAACTCCCCCACATCAGCGTCCCATCCCATCCGGTCTGGCCCCTGCTTGAACCCAAGCGGAAACGGGCGCTGATGGACCAGATCAAGGCCTTTCTGAAACGCGAAAAGGCCGTACTGGTCGCCCACTATTACGTGGACGGCGACCTCCAGGCCCTGGCCGAAGAGAGCGGCGGCTGTGTCGCCGACTCCCTGGAGATGGCCCGCTTCGGCGCGGAACAGGACGCCGATACCCTGGTGGTCTGCGGCGTGCGCTTCATGGGCGAGACCGCCAAGATCCTCAACCCGGAGAAGCGGGTGCTCATGCCCGACCTCAAGGCCAGTTGCTCCCTGGATGACGGCTGTCCCGCCGATCTTTTCAGTGACTTCTGCGACCAGTACCCGGACCACAAGGTGGTGGTCTACGCCAACACCAGCGCCGCCGTGAAGGCCCGCGCCGACTGGATGGTCACCTCCAGCATCGCCCTGCCGGTGGTCCGGCACCTGCACGAGCAGGGGGAGAAAATCCTCTGGGCGCCGGACAAGCACCTGGGCCACTATATCCAGAAGATGACCGGCGCCGAGATGGTCCTCTGGCCCGGCGCCTGCGTGGTGCATGAGGAGTTCAAATCCGTGGCCCTGGAGCGTATTCGCAAGCTCCACCCCGAGGCCGCCATCCTGGTCCACCCGGAATCGCCCGACAGCGTGGTACAGCAGGCCGACGTGGTGGGCTCCACCACCCAGTTGATCAAGGCCGTCACCGAACTGCCCAACCCGGAGTTCATCGTCGCCACCGACGAGGGCATCTTCTGGAAGATGCGCCAGCTTGCCCCGCACAAGACCCTGATCGCCGCCCCCACCGCCGGGGAAGGCGCCACCTGCGAATCCTGCGCCCACTGCCCCTGGATGGCGATGAATTCATTGCAGAACCTGGTCACCTGCCTGGAAAAGGGCGCGCCTGTGATCCGGGTCGATCCCCTCATCCGCGAACGGGCCGTGCTGCCCATCCAGCGTATGCTCGACTTCGCCAGGGAACGGGGGATCGGCGGAAGGCCCAAGGGCCGGTAGGCTGGTCGAGTAGGCCGAAGACACAAACGAAGTCTTCCCCGCCATCAGGGACACTTTCATTGGACGCCTCGCCGCACACGGCTACTGCGTGGTCGTCTGGAGCCCGGTGGGCATGTACTCATGCCCACCGGGCTAAAGGAAATGATGGCCAATAAGTTTATTTAGTAAACTGTCACCGTAATTCCGTCGCCTTCTTCCAACGACTATATTCCTCAAGCCCAACTCTATTATTCCATCTATCCATGCTAGATTCTTTTGGCTCACCCTTCACATCTATTTCATGCTGCTCCATTTGCTTTTTCGAATAATCCTCACCAAACCATTCCGCAAGCTTGGCACTAACTAATGCGTGACGATAAGCATCGTATTGGTCATTCGTGCCTTTTTTGTTAGGTGAATCAGGGTTTGCCTGCAATCTACCATAATGATCCGCAAGGTAGTTGGTGTATATGCCTGCGCCTATTACAGATGCCATGTTAGCTCTCCTTATTATCCATAAAATAATATACCCTCTTGGACGGGTATGGTGCATTGTCTTTTAAGCGGAAATATATGAATGGGTGTTGTATGGGAGTGCATGTGACTCCATTGCTAGAATCATAATTCATGACATCCACAATCTTAATCTGCACCCACCTGGCTTTATTGCCATAAAATATCCACAATGTATTTACGTCATCTTCAATATATCTATACCCCCTTACTTTCTGATTTACTGATTTCTCAAACGTACCCTGGAATTCATATGGAAATTGTATGCACACCTTAGTCCACGATGTACCAAGCAATGACTGCAAATCCATCGAAGTACTACTGCCTTGCTTGAATTCAGAAAGCGTTGCTGCAAATTTCCTCTCAAGCTCGACGTCTCTTCTAGACCAGAATTCGTAACTAATTAATAGCGCTGCTACTGTTAATGATGCCAATAAAATAATAATCAATGACTTCTTGTTTACCATAGGAATACCATTTCTTCTGCTTTAACGGTCTAATACGAATCACCCAAATAGAGACGCGCACAAAGCAAGCCACTTCTCAAAGAGATTTCTTTTGCCTATATCATCCATAGTATCCTCCGTTTATAGATTCCAGTTTGAAAGTAGAAAACCGTCCCCAACAAATTCAGACAACTTTCTTCGTCGGAATGGATTTGAGGCATCATCCATTCCCCTCAACATCCCACGAACAGGCCAGCCCCTGGGGCTGTAACGTCGTCGTCGGGTTTACTTGCATCGTCTATGTCATAACAACACCTCGCGCATAGGCTCGATCGAATACGAACTCTTGCTCCTCTCCATTCACCTCTCCCTCACACTCTCATCCAACCCCTTCAACAACGGCGACAGGAAGTATTCGATGATCCGCCGTTCGCCGGTCTTGATCTCCGCCGTCACGGTCATGCCGGGCGAGAGTTCGACCTTTTTGCCTTCGATGTCGATGTGGGTCCGTTCCAGGGCGATTCGGGCCTTGTAGACCCAGCCCAGCTTTTCGTCCTGCACTGCATCGCCGGATATGCCGGTGACCTGAGCCGGGATGACGCCGTAGCGGGTGAAGTTGAAGGCTTCGACTTTGACCTCGGCTGGCTGGCCTTCTTGGACGAAGCCGATGTCTTTGTTGAGCAGCAGGGCTTCGACCTCCAGTTGCCGCTGTTCGGGGACAATGACCAGGAGGGCCTGGGCGGGGGTGACGACGGCGCCGATGCTGTGGACGGCCAGTTGCTGCACCCGCCCCGCGACCGGGGCGGTGAGGGTCATGGCACGGTGGCGGGTATCGGCCTTTTGCCGTTCCTGGCGGGCGGCATTAAGGCGCCGTTCGGCCTCTTGCCGTTGTTCCAGGGTCTGGCGGCGGAAGTCCTTCTGTTCGTGGTCGATGCGGGCCTCGACCTGTTGGATGCCCTTTTGCAGTTCCTCGGCCTTTTTCTCCAGGGCGCGCAGGTCGTGTCCGGTCTCCAGCCGCTGTTGTTCGCTCTCCAGGTATTGCTGTTCGGCGACCATCTTGGTGGCGTTGAGTCGTTGCAGACCCTGGGCGCGCTGGGTGACCTTGCTGTAACCGGCCGGGATGAGCTTGCCGGTGGCTACGGCGAGAATGTCGAGGTGGCCGAGGCTGGCCCAGGCGACGGCTGTGCCGGAGAAGAGGAGGATGCGGGGATGGGTGACCAAGGCGCGGGCGATGGCGATGCGCCGTTTCTGGCCGCCGGAGAGGTTGCTGCCCTGTTCGCCCACGCGGCTGTCGTAGCCTTCGGGCAGTTCGAGGATGGAGTCGTGGGCACCGGCCAGCCGCGCGGCCTGGACGATCTGTTCCATGGGCAAGCCGGGCTCGACCGCCAGGCGGATGCGGTCGAGCACGGGCGGGCGACCGGGGGCGTAGCGGAAGCTGACCTGTTCGAAGCGGACCGCGCCCTTGAGCGCCGGCAGGGAGGTTCGGCCTGGGTTGTTGCCGGGCTCGGGGGCAGTGTTGAGGATGTCGCCCAGCCGTTTCAGGGAGATGCCGGCCTGCTGGAAGTCCTGCCAGAGTTGCACCAACCGCAGGATGGGGCCGCTGACCCGCCCGGCCAGCATGTTGAAGGCGATCAGTCCGCCCACGCTCAGGTCGCCACTCCAGGCCTGTTCGAAGAAGTCCTTCGGTAGGGCCAGGGGGCGCCGCTCCAGCGGATCCTGGATCAGGATCTTGCCGTCGGCGATCTGCCTCACCACAAACCAGTGGCGATCCTTGTGCCTGGCTATGGCGGGCAGGCCATGGAAACGGGCCAGCAGGACCAGACAATGGAGGCCGGTGTCGATGGCCGGAGACTGGTCAGTGCTGTGGGGCATGGGGGTCCGCCTGTATTTTGATCGTCCTGAACTGCGCCCGCTCAGCGGAGACAGAGAATGATCATATTTCTAGCAGGCGAGACGGATAATGAAATAGGGGTTGTCTGGTATTTTTATAGGAATTTTCTGGTACGAAGATATTTCTGATCTGGATCAATTAAAAGGACAGGAAATCCAACCTCCTACGCCGAAGTAACCCGCCCCTCCTCGGGTCCGTCAATGAGTCACGGCGGTGGTCAAGACGCCCTTGCGGGCGGTCGTCGGACCGTTTTGGCGTCGAATGGGCCAGGAAAGACCTGGGATGCTGTGAAAAAATCCGCCGCCATACCCCAGCCGTTTCAGCAATTCATTACAGAAAAAGTTCAAGCGCGTATCCCGCAGGGAGATATGAATTGAAAAAATCACTGATCCTGTATTTACTTACGGAAGACATGAACAATTCCTGTGATTTGATAGCGCGAAGATACGTGCTGCTGTTCTGGCTTGGTTGACATCGGACGAGGCATGCATTCATCCCCCATCCTGGCTTGCGCCATGCTGGCGCTGGCGCTTTTGGCGCCCATTTCCGCCTCCGCCCAGAAACAGGCCGAGACGCTGCGGATAGGTGTGCTCGCCTATATGGGCAAAGAATCTGCGCTTCAACATTGGGGACCCCATGCCGATTATCTGAATGCCAGCCTCGCCCCGCTCCGCTTTGAAATCGTCCCCCTCGGTTACGAAGGAGACGAACTGACCAAGGCGGTGGCAAACCGGGAGCTGGCCTTCGTCATCACCAACCCCGGCCATTACATCGAGCTGGAGTTGGCGGATCACGTCACCCGTATCGCCACCCGGCGCATGATTGGGCCGAAAGGGCTGCTCGACCGCTTCGGCGGCACCGCTTTCGCCCGTGCCGAAAGGGCGGATCTTTCCGATTACGCCAGTCTGCGCGGCAAGAAAATCCTGATCCCCTCCACCTCCAGCCTGGGGGGCTGGCAAGTCCATCTGCGAGAGGCGCTTGCGCAAGGGCTTGATCCGCGAAAGGAGTGCACACTCATCAAAATGGATGACCACAAGAAGGTGGTCAGGGCCATACTGAACGGCGAGGCCGATGCCGGCTTTGTCCGCTCCGACCTGCTGGAACAGATGGCCAGTAAGGACAAGCTCGAACTCGGGCGGCTGCGGATCATCAACCAGCGCCGGGAGCCGGGCTATGACTACCTGCTCAGCACGCGGCTCTATCCCGAATGGCCCTTCGCCGTGGTCAATGGCACTGACCTGGACCTGGCCGCCAGGGTGTTGGAAGCGCTGCTCCGGCTCCCGCCGGACAGCAAGGCCGCGCGCGCGGCCGGCATTCACGGCTGGACCATCCCTGCCCATTACCACTCCATCACCGATCTCCTCCGCGAGTCGGGGCTCGGCCCCTTCTCCGAGAAGGAACCCAGTTTCCGGCTGATGCTGGAGCGATACTGGCCCGGGTTCACCAGCATTCTCTCGCTGATCGTGCTGGTGCTGCTGGCGGGACTGGTGCATATCCTGAGATCCCGGACGGCCCTGCAAATCAGCGAGGCCCTGCTGCGCAACAACGAGCGGCAACTGCGCCTGGCCGCCGGTGTCTTCGAACACGCCGCCGAGGGGATTCTGATCACCGACGATAAGGGCAACATCCTCGACGCCAACACGGCCTTCACCCACCTGACGGGGTATAGACGCGAAGAAGTCGTGGGCAGGAACCCTAAGCTATTGCAATCTGGCCAGCATCCACCCGAATTTTATCAGGCCATGTGGGAGAAATTACGGGATAAGGGGATCTGGCGTGGCGAGGTCTGCAACAAGCGAAAGAACGGCGAGACCTATATCGAGCAGTTGACCATTTCGGCCGTGCGCACACCGGAGGGCGGGGTCAGCCAATACATCGGCATCTTCTCCGACATCACCCAGTTGAAGAAGCACCAGGGAGAGCTGGAATTCCGTGCCCACCATGATGCCCTGACCCAGTTACCCAACCGCAGCCTGCTGGCCGACCGGTTGCTTCAGGCCCAGGCCAGGGCCGATCGCAACCGGACCCTGTTGGCTGTGGCCTATCTCGACCTGGATGGATTCAAGCGAATCAACGACAGCTTCGGCCACGAGACCGGCGACCGCCTGTTGATCGAGGCCGGCCAGCGCCTGCTCGCCTGCCTCCGGGCCGGCGATTCGGTCGCCCGCCTCGGCGGGGACGAATTTGTCCTCCTGCTCACGGACCTGCCATCCAGAACGGAATGCGAAAATGCCATGCGCCGGGTCCTGGCCTCCATCGCCGAGCCCTATCTGCTGGACGGCGATGCGCTGAAGATCTCCACCAGCATCGGCATCGCCCTCTACCCTTATGATCCCGCCGACCCCGACACCCTGTTGCGCCATGCGGATCAAGCCATGTACCAGGCCAAGCAGACGGGAAAGAATCGATTCTGCATCCATGAGCCGGAAGCGGCCAAGGCACCCTGACGGCCAGACCAACAAAAAAGCGGGCCAAGGCCCGCTTGTTCAGGGGTTTCCCGGCAGAATCAATCCTGGATGCAACCCGCCACCGCCTGGGTGATGTTGGCGCGGAAGATCGCCTTGTGAACGTCACCCATGCTGATCACACCGACCAATCGCTTGTCCACGGCCACCGGGATGCGGCGGAACTTGTAGCGGGCCATGACGGCGGCGGCGCGCAGGACATGCATGTCAGGCGGTACGCTGACGGCCCCCTTGGTCATGATGTCGGACACCTTGAGCTTCACCACGTCCTTGTACTTCCCCATGAGTTCGTCCATATCGACCGTGGCCATGCCCCCGTCCATGAGTTCGGTGAGGGAGGGAAACATGCGCGACAGCACGTCCTTCTCCGCCACGAAACCGATCAATAGATTGTTATCGTCCACCACCGGCAGGCCGCTGTATCGGTAAAGGCACATAAGGGAGACCACCTCGATCAGTCGTGCGTCTGATTTCACCGATCGAACCGAGCAACCCATTACGTCTTTGACCAGCATATGCTTTTCCTCGTTGAATATTATTGTTGGACCCAAGTTAAGGTCCTTACTGACTATACCCGAGCTTCGAACCAGGGGATACAGAACCGTCAATAGCCTATTTTCTTGATTTCTGTCAACCGGGATCGCCCATTCCCAGCCCAAGACAGCCCGCAGGCTGACCTCTTGCCCTCCCGTCAAATGAAGTTGGTGATGCCCATTATACGGGCTAGAATGTTCCCCCAATGAAAGCCATCCAGTCCCTGCTCCTGCTGCTCGCTCTGCTGTCGCCGGTCTGTTCCCTCGCCGATGACAAACCTGCGGATTTCACCCTTACCGACACCTCCGGCACCACCATCAAGCTTTCCGACTACCGGGGTAACTGGGTCGTGGTCAATTTCTGGGCCACCTGGTGCGCCACCTGCGCAGAGGAGATTCCCCGGCTCATCGACTTCCAGAAGCGCTATCCCGGCATACGGCTCCTGGGCATCAATTTCGAGCAGCAGACCGAGAAAGGACTCCGCCCCTTCCTCAGTCAATTCCAACTCAACTACCCCCAGCTCCTCCTCCGTTACACCACCCTCTCCCCCTTCGAGCCCCTGAAGGGCTTGCCCACCACGGCCATCGTCAACCCCCAGGGGAACATGGTGAGCAAATACACGGGACCCATCACCGTCGATATGCTGGAAGCCTTCTTCCGCAAGGAAGGGGTCATCTTCGATCCCAAGGCAACCAAGGAGGCAGAGGAGGCTAAGCTGGCCGAGGAACAGGCCGCCCGCGAAAAGGCGGAAGCAGAGGCCCAGGCCGCCACCGAGGCCAAAGAGGCCGAGGAGCGCGCCGCCAAGGAGCAGGCGGCCAAGGTTCGCGCCGCCAAGGCCAAGGCGGCACGCGAAAAAGCCGCGAAAAAGGCCGCAGCCGAGGCCAAAGCCAAGGCAGCCGCTGAATCCCAAGCGGCGGAAGAGGCCAAAGCGGCCGCCGAGACAAAGCCCCAAGCCGAACCCAAGCCCGAGGGGGAAAGCGGAGCCAAGGTGGCCCCCGCCACGCCGCCTCCGGCGGCCTCAACCGGAACCAAAGGCTCCGGGAATTAGGCCCCGTCGACAGAAATCCTGTCTATTCTCCACTGTCCGTAACGCCCTGTTCGAAACCCCGCGCCGCTCGGGCGGGTCCCTTTTTTATCCACAACTTCCCCACAACTCATGAACCGCCGGGCCCCGCTTGGCACAATATATGGTGGTTGACTCTGTCGCCGGTACGTATATATTGTGACGGATCGATAGCAATCCGCCGGTAATCCGGCAAGCTAGGCAGGCCGCCCCCCGGCCCCGTCTTGAATCACCAGACCCAAAACCCGGAAATCGGCACTTCAGGAGGAATCATGGCAAGCGAAACCGCTCAGACCAACATCACCAATCCCTGGATTCCACCCGCTACGGCGAAGGCGGAGCAAACCGGGCCGGCCCCGAAGGCCCAGACTTTCAGTTTCGGCGTCATCCGCCGCAACGGCAAGATGACGGCCTTCGATCCGAACAAGATCGCCGTTGCCATGACCAAGGCCTTCCTGGCGGTAGAGGGCGGCAGCGCGGCGGCCTCCAGCCGTATCCATGAGACCGTCGAACGGCTCACCCAGCAGGTGATCCAGGCCCTGACCCGCACCGGCTCCAATGTCCATATCGAGGACATCCAGGACCAGGTGGAGCTGGTGCTGATGCGCTCCGGGGAACACAAGGTCGCCCGTGCCTATGTGCTCTACCGCGCCGAACGCGCCCGCGAGCGCGAGGAGACGGCGCGGCAGGCCGAATCCGCCAGCGAACAGCCGCAGATCCATATCCTTCAGGCCGACGGCAGCAAGCGCCCGCTCGACGTGCAGCGCTTGCGCGCCCTGGTGGAAGAGGCCTGCCAAGGACTGGACGAGGTCAACACCGAGACCATCCTCAACAGCGGCCTGCGCAACATCTTCGATGGGCTCAAGGCGTCCGAAGTCTCCCAGACCCTGGTGATGAGCGCCCGCACCCTGATCGACCAGGAGCCTAACTACTCCCAGGTGGCCGCGCGCCTGCTGCTGGACCAGTTGCGCCGCGAGGCCCTAGCCTTCCTGCATCTGGAACAGGTAGACACCCAGGCCCAGATGGGAAACTGCTACGGCGACTATTTCAAGACCTACCTGGACAAGGCGATTTCGCTGGAGCTGCTGGATTCGCGCCTGGCCCAGTACGACCTGGACCGGCTGACCGCCGCCATCAAGCCCGAGCGTGACCTCAGCTTCACCTATCTCGGTCTCCAGACCCTCTACGACCGTTATTTCATCCACGATCACGAGAGAACCGTCTTCGAGCTGCCCCAGGCCTTCTTCATGCGCGTAGCCATGGGCCTGGCGATCAACGAGATCGACCGCGAGACGCGGACCATCGAGTTCTACGACCTGCTCTCCCGCTTCGACTTCATGAGCAGCACCCCCACCCTGTTCAACTCCGGCACCCTGCGCCCGCAGCTCTCCAGTTGCTACCTGACCAGCGTCCCCGACAACCTGGAGGGGATCTACGGCGCCATCAAGGACAACGCCCTGCTCTCCAAATACGCCGGCGGCCTGGGCAACGACTGGAGCCGCGTGCGCGGCCTCGGCTCCCACATCAAGGGGACCAACGGCAAGTCCCAGGGGGTGGTGCCCTTCCTCAAGGTGGCCAACGACACCGCCGTGGCGGTGAATCAGGGCGGCAAACGCAAGGGCGCCGTCTGCGCCTACCTGGAAACCTGGCACGTCGATATCGAGGACTTCCTCGAACTGCGCAAGAACACCGGCGACGAGCGCCGCCGCACCCACGACATGAACACCGCCAACTGGATACCGGACCTGTTCATGAAGCGCGTGGCGGAAGAAGGCGACTGGACCCTCTTCTCCCCCAACGAGGTCCCCGACCTGCACGACCTGACCGGCCAGGCCTTCGAACAGGCCTACACCGCCTACGAGGAGAAAGCCGCCCGAGGCGAGATCCGGATCTTCCGCAAGCTCAAGGCCCTGGACCTCTGGCGCAAAATGCTCGGCATGCTGTTCGAGACCGGCCACCCCTGGATCGCCTTCAAGGACCCCTGCAACATCCGCTACAGCAACCAGCACCTGGGGTCGGTCCACAGCTCCAACCTCTGCACCGAGATCACCCTGCACACCAACGATCAGGAGATCGCCGTCTGCAACCTGGGCTCCGTCAATCTGGCCGCCCATGTGGATGAAGGGGGCCTCGACCTGGCCAAGCTGGAGCGCACCATCACCACCGCCATGCGCATGCTGGACAACGTCATCGACTACAACTACTACTCGGTGCCTCAGGCGCGCAACTCCAACCTGCGCCACCGCCCCGTCGGGCTCGGCATCATGGGCTTCCAGGACGCCCTCTACAAAAGGCGCATCCCCTACGCCTCCCCAGAGGCCACCGAATTCGCCGACCGTTCCATGGAGGCAGTCAGCTATTTCGCCATCCAGGCATCCACCCATCTGGCCGAGGAACGCGGACGCTACTCCAGCTTCAACGGCTCCCTCTGGAGCCAGGGCATCCTGCCCATCGACTCCGTCAAGCGGCTGGCCGAGCAGCGCGGCAGCTACCTCCAGATGGATAGCAGCCAGACCCTCGACTGGGACAGCCTGCGCGAGCGGGTAAAGACCATCGGCATGCGCAACTCCAACTGCATGGCCATCGCGCCCACCGCCACCATCTCCAACATCTGCGGCGTCAGCCAGTCCATCGAGCCCACCTACCAGAACCTGTTCGTCAAATCGAACCTCTCGGGTGAGTTCACCGTGGTCAACCCCTACATGGTCCGCGACCTCAAGGCCCGCGACCTCTGGGACGCCGTCATGGTCAACGACCTCAAATACTTCGACGGCTCCGCCCAGCCCATCGACCGCATCCCCGAGGATCTCAAGGCCCTCTACGCCACCGCCTTCGAGATCGACCCCCGCTGGCTCGTGGAGGCCGGCTCCCGCCGCCAGAAGTGGCTCGACCAGGCCCAGAGCCTCAACCTCTACCTGTCCGAACCCTCCGGCAAAAAGCTCGACAACCTCTACAAACTCGCCTGGGTGCGCGGTCTCAAGACCACCTACTACCTGCGTTCCATGGGGGCCACCCATATGGAGAAGGGGGTAGAGGAAAGCTCATCCTCGACCGGTTCGGAAGCCCCCAAGGTATGCAGCCTGCTGGACCCGGAATGCGAGGCTTGTCAGTAGATCAAGATTCTTTGATCGTTCCCACGCTCCAGCGTGGGAATGCATCTCCGGACGCTCCAGCGTCCCGGATCGCGACGCTGGAGCGTGGGAACGATAGGGAAGAAATATATGGGCCGAAGCCGTTACACCATCACCGAGCCGGACAAGCCCCACTTCCTCACCTGCACGGTGGTCGAGTGGCTGCCGGTCTTCACCCGGCCCGAGGCGGTGCAGATCCTGCTGGATAGCTGGGGCTGGCTGCGTAACCACGAGGAGTTACGGCTCCATGGCTATGTGGTGCTGGAAAACCACATCCATTTCATCGCCCAGGCGCCACGATTGGATAAATGCCTGAACAGCTTCAAGTCCTTCACGGCAGCCCGGCTCATCGAGCTGCTGGAGGCACATCAGGCGGAACGGCTGCTCGCCCGGTTGCGTTTCGCCAAACGGGCGCACAAACAGGACCGGGACTACCAGTTCTGGCAGGAGGGAGCCCATGCGGAGATGGTCTTCAGCGAGGCCGTAATGCGGGAGAAACTGGACTATATCCACTTCAACCCGGTGAAGCGGGGCTATGTGGACCAGCCAGAGCACTGGCGCTACTCCAGCGCGCGGGATTATCTGGGCGAGCCGGGGCTGATCCGGATCGACCCTTGGTATTGATCGTTCCCACGCTCCAGCGTGGGAACGCATCCCCGGACGCTCCAGCGTCCCGGATCGCGACGCTGGAGCGTCGCTGGCGGCATTCCCACGCTGGAGCGTGGGAACGATCAATCAACCAGAGGAAAACCACCATGCTGAACTGGGACGATCCCCTGAAGGCACTGACACCCTCGCCCTCCCCTGCCCCCCCGCTTTTGCCGGGGCTGGAGGCGGACGAAGAAGAAACCCAGCAACTGGACTTCGAGCTGGAGGACACCCGTCCCCGGCTGCGTTCCAGCGCCCCCGTGCCGCCTGCGTCCATAAAGCCGGTCAACCCGGAGGACAAGCGCGTGGTCAACGGCCACACGGACATCAACCAGTTGGCGCCCTTCAAATACCCCTGGGCCTGGGAGTATTTCCTCAACGCCAACAAGAACCACTGGACGCCGCTGGACATCAACATGGCCCAGGATGTCCACGACTACCACCACAAGCTGACCCTGGAGGAGCGCCACGTCTACGAGAACGTCCTCTCCTACCTGACCACCTCCGACATCCTGGCCATGCGCAACATCGGCCTGGCGGTGATGGAGAAGATGTCCGCCCCCGAGTTGCAGATCTACCAGGCGCGCCAGGTCTATGAGGAATCGCTGCACACCTGGACCTATCAGCACTGTATCGAGACCCTCGGCCTCGACCAGGGCGAGATCTACAACCGCTACCGGGTCGTGCCCGAGATCAACGGCAAGATCCAGCTTACCAACCGCCGCCTCAGCTCCATCCTGCGCGCCGGTGTCGATCTGACCGACCGGGACGAGCTGCATAATTTCTTGATGGCCTATCTCTTTTTCGCCGGAATCTTCGAGGGCTGCTGGTTCTACAACGGCTTCAGCCCCATCTTCGCCCTGCAACGGCGCGGCCTGATGAAGGGTACCGCCGAGCAGTTGCAATACATCATGCGCGACGAGGTGATGCACGCCTCCTTCGGCCTGCGAGTCGCCCGGCAGATCATGCAGGAGGAAAAGATCACCCCCGACCCCAAGGCCCTGCGCGAACTCTGGGACGAATGCGAGGCTGCCGAACGGGCCTATGCCGGGTACATCCTGCGCGACCCCATCCTCGGCTACTCCGCCGAGGACCACATCGAGCAGTTCCGCTTCATCGCCAATCGCCGCTCCCGCCAGATGGGCTTCGACCAGGAACCCTTTCCCGGCGCGCAAAACGCCCTGCCCTGGCTCGACGAACAGGCCAACCTGCGTAAGGAAAAGAACTTCTTCGAGACCCGTGTTACCGAGTACCAGACCGGCGGGGCGTTGAAGTGGGAGTGATGAAAGCCATCCCATGATCTGGCAAGCCTATTCCGGACACAAAATCACGCGGCATGTTGAACACTTTGCTCGAATTTTGCGGGTGACTGATAACCGATGGTGGAATGTCGTCGCTGACGGTTATAGAACAC
>Ga0208863_1000130_pt1 | contig 92987 bp, 72 predicted proteins | sample RifOxyD3_FD_184040 | JGI IMG/M metagenome (GOLD analysis project Ga0208863, IMG submission 184040) | Soil microbial communities from Rifle, Colorado - Rifle Oxygen_injection D3 (SPAdes) | ecosystem: Environmental > Terrestrial > Deep subsurface > Rock core/Sediment | place: Rifle, Colorado... | reverse complement strand
ACAGCTTTGCCGCGACCGAAGAGTCTGCAGATAAGATCTACCAAGATATGTATGATGCCTACCAGCTGATCTTCAAAAGATGCGGCCTGGCCTTCCGGGCTGTTGAGGCTGACACCGGTTCAATCGGCGGCAATTTCTCCCATGAATTCATGGTGCTTGCCGCCACCGGTGAAGATACAATAGTTGTCTGTTCCTCCTGTACCTATGCGGCTAATCTGGAAAAAGCCGCCACCAGACCGGTTGATCCCGGCCCTGCTCCGGCAATGTTACCGCTCACCAAAGTAGAGACTCCCGGCATGAAAAAAGTTGCAGTGGTCTCTGAATTTCTGAAAATATCTTCAGAAGATCTGGTTAAAACCATGGTCTATCTCGTAGACGATAAGCCGGTTGCGGTACTGCTCCGCGGTGACCATGAGGTCCAACCGGTCAAGCTGAAAAATTTGCTGAACGCCATCGATGTTACACTGGCTGATGACAAGCAGATCTTTACCGCCACCGGAGTACCGAATGGCTATCTCGGTCCGCTTGGCCTGACGATCCCGGTAGTAGCTGATTATTCAGTTGCCGCTATGGCCAATTTCGTCATCGGCGCCAATGAAAAAAACTACCACTATATCAATGTCAATCTGGGCCGGGACCTCACCATCAATACCTTTGCCGATCTGCGCCAGATCAGCGAGGCTGATCCCTGCCCGAAGTGCGGGGCAAAGCTTGAACTCACCCGTGGTATCGAGGTCGGCCATATCTTTAAACTCGGCGTCAAATACAGCGAGGCCATGCAGGCCACCTTTCTGGATGCTGAAGGACACTCCCAACCCTTTATCATGGGGTGTTACGGTATTGGCGTCAGCCGGATTGTTGCTGCTGCCATCGAACAAAATCACGACAAGGACGGGATCATCTTTCCCCTGCCCCTTGCCCCTTTTCAAGTTGTTATCCTCAACCTCGGCCTGCAGGATGTGGCAATGAACAGTGCTTCTGAACTCCTGTATCAAAGCCTGCTCAACAACGGCATCGATGTGTTGCTCGACGACCGAGACGAACGGCCCGGCAGTAAATTCAAGGATGCCGACCTGCTTGGCATCCCCTACCGGATCACCATCGGCAAAAAGTTCAGTCAGGAAGGATTGATCGAAATCAAAGAGCGCCGAAGTGGTGAAACCAGCACCCTGTCACTGAATGAAACCGTTGCTAAGCTGCTTAATTCCATTAAGACCCAACTCTCTTAAGCGGTTGGTTCGCATAGTATATTTAAGGTTACCATGCTATTGCAAGTCAATGACCTGAACCTATCCAATCAAACGCTGGATGATCTGCTCGCCCGCGTTCGAGAATACATGCCCAGTGACGATCTGACGTCGCTTACCAGGGCATATCAGTATGCCGAAAAAATTCATAGCGGCAAGCTCCGATTTTCCGGCGAATCCTATATTACCCATCCTCTGGCTATTGCTCATATCCTGGCCGGCATGCGGCTAGATCTACCGACCATTATATCCGGCCTGCTGCACGGAGTATTGAAGGAGACCGACACTCCATCCACTGAGCAGGAACTCCACAAGCTTTTCGGTAAAGAGGTTGCCAGGATTGTCGGCGGCGCCACGCGCATCACTGATGTCCGCTACAACAGCAAGCTCGAGTATCAGGCTGAGAATCTAAGAAAGATGTTCCTGGCCATGTCCTCGGACATCCGGGTTCTTCTGGTAAAGCTTGCCGACCGGCTGCATGACATGCGGACCCTCTCTTTCACCAAGAAACGCCAGAAAGAGATCGCCCGGGAGACCCTGGAGGTTTATGCCCCGCTCGCCAGTCGACTGGGTATAGACTGGATGAAACGTGAACTTGAAGATCTGGCCTTTGCCTTTCTCTTCCCCGAAGAGTACCAGGATCTGGCCGGCCGCATCACCACTTCGCTTAATGACCGGGAACGATATGTCGACGAAGTCAAGGAGATCCTCTCCATCAAACTTCAGGAGGCCGGTCTAAGTGATTTCCGGATCCTCGGGCGCCCCAAGCACCTTTACAGCATCTACAAGAAGCTGCTTGCCCAGAAAATTCCTCTGGAAAAGGTCTATGACAAGGTGGCCTTTCGGATTATCGTCAAAAAGATAAGCGAATGCTATGAAGTGCTTGGCGTCGTGCACTCGCAATGGCAGCCGATCAGCGGGCGTTTCAAAGACTTTATCAGTACGCCGAAAAGTAATATGTATCAGTCACTCCACACCTCGGTGGTTGGGCCACGGGCTGAATTCATGGAGGTGCAGATCCGCACTGAAGAGATGGACGCCATAGCCAAGGAGGGTATCGCCGCCCACTGGGCCTATAAGGAAGGCAGAGCCATCTCGCAGAAAGATGCCAGGCTGTTCAAATGGCTCAAGCAACTGATCCAGAACCTCAAAGAGCTCAAAGATCCGCAGGAGTTCCTTGATGCGGTAAAGGATGAGTTATACGAGATTGAGGTCTATGCCTTAACTCCGAACGGCGACGTCAAAGAGTTTCCTTATGGCAGTACCCCGCTTGACTTTGCCTACTATATCCACACCGAGGTAGGTAACCATTGCGCCGGCGCCAAGGTCAATAACAAGATGGTGCCATTACGGTATCAGCTGAAAAATGGTGATGTCGTTGAGATCCTCACCGCCCCCAACAAACACCCTAATCGCGGTTGGCTGAATCTGGCAAAATCGAGCCGGGCCAGGAGCAGAATCAGGCAGTGGCTCAAACAGCAAGAGCAGGAGAAGATGCTCCATCTGGGGCGAGAGATCTGTGAACGGGAGCTGCGCAAACACGATATCAGCTTGAAAAAGTTGATCAATACCGGCCATTTCCGCGAAATTCTCAAAGCCCTCTCATGCAACACCCTGGACGATTTGCTCTGGAAGGTGGGGTGTGGTAAGACCACTGTCCAACATATACTCAATAAGCTTGAACCTAAAGAGATCCGCGAGGAAAAAGAGAGCGCAGCGCCAATAGCGGTGCATCCTAAGGGGGGCAAAAGAAGAAATGATGATGTTATTACGATCGACGGGGTGGACGGCGGGATTTTAACCGCCATGAGCCGTTGTTGCCTGCCGGTACCGGGAGATGAGATAGCCGGCTATGTCACAGCCGGCAGGGGCGTCGCCATTCATAAGAGCAGTTGTGCCAATCTGCTCGCCACCGACCCGGAGCGCCGGATTAACGTCGCCTGGACCGCCAGGCCTCAGATCCAGCACCAGGCGTATATCCAGGTGCTCGGCCAGGACAAGAAAGGTCTACTCGCCACACTAAGCCAGACGATCAGCGGCGATGATGCCAATATCATCCATCTGGAGGCCAAGTCGACTAAAAACGGCCTGGCGAGACTCGATATAATGCTCGAAATCTCAGGCATTGATCATCTGCAGAGAATCCTGCAGCATATCAAACAACTGGACGGGATACTGGAGGCAAGCAGGAAGAGATAGTTCGATTGCCCTCACCCGGCGCTACGCGCCACCCTCTCCCACAAGGGGCGAGGGTAATGAGGTACTAAGGCCACCTGCTTTCAGGCAGCCTTTACCACAGCTCCGGAGCGGATGCAGCGGGTACAGACCCGCACATATTGATTCTGGCCTTTAGCAATGACCATCTTTACCTTCTGCAGATTAGGCAACCAGCGTCTTTTAGTATGGTTATTGGCATGGCTGACATTGCAGCCGCTTGTCGGTTTCTTGCCACAGATTTCACACATCTTAGCCATTGTTCAACTCCTTATAGATCCTATCCAGGTGCCCGACCCGGCACAAGCTCTCCGGGCGGGTAATTTTTCGTACATTACATTGATGATAAACAAGAGCGATTTGTATACATCTTCTTCGTTTTGAAGGCAAGCATTTTGTTCCTTTTGCCGTGGCAAAAAGGTTTACCTGCCGACTGAATTAATTAAAAACATCAGCCAATGATGACCAGGAGAATCCTTCATTGCCCGGTGCAAATTCCCGCGGCTTAGCGTTTAGATCTTGTATGGATACCCGCCAGTCATTGGTACGGTTGCCGTCGCCATTCAGGTCACCCAACGCCATGATAGTCGTCGCCATTCCGGTTGTATCGGCTCTAATCCAATATCGATATGCTAGATTTGTATAGGAGGTACCGGCTCCGGCATAACCATCCAAGATAGTAATAGTTCCGGCATAGGAGCCGTGTTCGGCAAAATACCTCTCCTGGGCCGCCTTGATTATCATCAATTCACTGATCGCCCTGGTCTGGCGGCTGCGCATCGTATGACTAAAATAGGCCGGGATGGCCACTGTTGCCAGAATAGCGATGATGGCAACACAAATCAGCAACTCTATAAGGGTGAAGCCGTTATCACTTGCATGTTTACGAAAAATCCGCTGCATCTCATCTCCTGATTGTTACTTGATGGTTATTACTCGTCGGAACTGATATCCCGCCATGAGGCCACGCCACTCTTGGTCACGCCCGGGTTGGTCTCCTGAATGCTGATGATGGAACCGGTACTGGTCTGGACAAAGGCCTTGGAGCCGATCTCCCCGCCGACATGGATATTGGGGGTGATTGCCATGCCCCGGCCAAGGCTTCTCCTGCGTATAGTCTCATTTATATCTTTATCAGCATTAGTTACAGCATCTTTTCCAGTATACTTATATCCTAGCCCGATGACGGAACTCAAGTAGGAGGTCCCGGTCCGATAATAAGTGGCCCAGAGAAAACTCTCCCCTTCTGAAGCGCAGATGTCAATTGACGGTAGATAGGTAGTAAAGGTGACAATATCGCCGAGAATGGCAGCCTGCCCCAAATTACGCTCGCCGGCTAAAGGAAAATTAATCTTCCAGCCGTGATATTTGTCAACACCGGCAACTTTTTGCGAGATCTCCGTGTTTAATGCTTTTAAGGTTGTGCTGATTAACGTATCCCCGCCTGTTGTAGTAAGAGTTGCCACGCCATTAGTATCTATATTCCACAAATAACCGGTGATATTTTCTACCCAGACATTGGAAACATCAACCAGATTTCCACCATTGGCCGAAGAAAGGTCCAGGTTACCCGAGGCGTCATAGCGCTCTTTCAAACCATAATAACTCTGCTGGGTTGTATCAGTCTTATCCCCTGTTGAGTCAAACAATCGCCCCGTGCCGAAATATACCCATGCCCTGGCGCCATCATAAGCTGCAGATGGGGCCGCAGTTACCGGTTGTCCGGCATTATAGAATGTATTAATTTTTGAAACAGGAGAACCCCAGTTGGCGGGATTGATGTCATCACTAATCTTCAGACGATGCATCCCGCCCCAGTAATTTTTAGGGACAAGGGCTTTATCGGTATTGGCTATCGATCCGAAATACAAAGTGTCGGCGCGATAATCCAGATTGTAATCAACTGAAATTACATCGGAAAAAAATGATTTTGGGAAAAGGGCTGCGTCTGCGGCCGTCAAGTTGTAGATAGCCTGTAAAGCCGGAGGTGATGCTGCGCTGACATTCGGTAAAGTCGCCGGAAGTGCGCCGGTGCCGCCCAGCCTCAGAATATATAACCTGGCGTCCTGAGTACTGATGCCAAGCATGGCATTGCGAACGCCTGTAGAGGTAGAAGGTCCGATGGGGCCGGAGCCGAAGGCCAGGTACCAATCCATGGGCCAGGAGGTTTTTGGACAATTGTTGGCGATTTTACGATCACAGCTCAACATGGGGATGGCCGTAGGCTGCACCGTGGTATAGCCCAGATTGGGATCGGTAAATTCAGCCAGGACATTCGGCGGCTCTTCAGGGTTGGTAATATCAAGAATATAATAGGACGGACGCATGGTTTCGCCTGTAGCAACGGTGAACTCGCCACCGCCGAAGCGCATACCGCCCACCAGAACCGTGCCCCAGCCTTTGGGGTGGATGCAGTTGGGGTTGAGAACATCGGGAGTCCCGTCAGCTTTTATACAGGCAGCCTCTTCGGCAAAGATCTTGGCGTCAAAGATCTCCGGTTTCAAATCAGCGTAGTAAACATGCGTATACGTTGTAGAGGTCAGCCATTTCAGATGGGGAAGAAGATTTTTTGGAATAAACATCCACATCTCGCTGCCCAGAGTATATTGAGTCGTATCCGGGGGGCCATTTAAGAATTCTTTTACACTCCGGTCAAAATAGCCGCCATTAAAGGCGTGCAGGCCGCCGTCATTGCCGCCGGCATAAATCATGGTCCGGCGATAGTTATATCTCTGCCGGAATGAACGGTAAGAGTCATCATTGTAGATAACGTCATAATCCTCAGACGGCGCAGCGACCACCGTAGGAGTGGAGTGGACGATGTCCCCCAATTTATAAGTTTCTGCATCGCCATCTTCATCCCAGTCGATCTGCCGCAAACGAAAGCCGCTTATATCACCCTTTCCTCGTATAAAATTGACGATATCGGTAGCCTCGCTGACGGTAGAGGCGTTCAGGTATGCCAGATAATGTGCGTCATCAACAAGAGCGGTCCTTAAAGGTGTTTCGGTAAATTCAACCTCGGTTGAGCCATCGATGCTGGTAAAAATATACCGCTCATTAACTGTGTCATTATAGGTTCTCTGGGTGGTGTAGTCAGTTCCGGCCAGCAACATACCGGCCGACCACAGATAGTCCAGATTGCGCAGATCAATATTGTCGCCGTCGGGATCAAGATCAGCGATGCTGTATTTGCCATCACCATCAGCATCTATATATCGTTTTACCCGAGTTGTGTTATCAGCTCCGGTATAGAACTCGACGATTTTGTCGAGCTTTAAATCCATTGCCTGATTATGATTAGTGTCCTCCCGCATGTTGCCGTAATCGTCCAGCCACAAGGAGTGCAAATCGCCGATCCAAGCAACTTTGTTGTTATGACTGTCAGGTTGATTGGGGAAAAATACTGCCTGGTAAATAGCGCCTTCACCGCTCCGCGAGTTTGAGATAACCGAAGCGGCAGTTGCCGATGATAAACCGGCCCCGATTTTGGTAAAGATTATATCAAGCTTGGTCTCCAGATCGTTTGGATCCTCGGCATTGTATAAGACTCCGGGGTTCCCGTCTTCGTCTGTTAAACCATTGGCTGCGGCGTTGGTCAACAAAGTGTTGGAATCGCATTCGGCTGCAAGGCCGGCCACCTGAACACTGCGCAGGGTGCCGGTCGAGACGATAAAGGCGTTGATGTTCTTGCCTTTTTCCGCACCGCCGGCCCAGTTGGTAAAATTGGCCGAAGAGAAGATATCGCGGTGCTGGCCGAAGTAGGTCAGGTCGTCGAACAGGGTGCTGCCTTTAAGATAGCCGCAGGTATAGTTAGGAGGAGGATCGGCAGTTGGAAGGGCATCAACCTCTTCTTGAGGTTGCTCGCCGTTTTCTATAGCAGTAGTGACGACAGAGGCCGGAGAGGAGTACTTCTGGTCGGCCGTCGAGGCGCCGTCGGTCAGGATCAGGACGTTATTCGATTGGCAGTAGCTCTGGACCGGATCGATTGGTGTCCAAAACAGGGCTGCTGACCCGTCATTTTTAGGACCGGTCGCTGCGGTCACGCCGTCTTTCTGCAGGGCGCTTGAGGTGCCGGTAGAGAAGGTCTGATAGAGTTTGTCGGTGGAGTCCCGGACAATAACGGGCACCAGAGACGTAGGAGTGTATAAATGATTTGGCACCCAGAGGGGGTAAGAGGCGGCATCCTCCGAGTTTATCAGGAAATCTGTTGAATTGATCCGTAAATCGGCCCGTTGGGTATAGTAGCCGATGGCATTGAAATAGGCCTCGGCCGTCGGGGTCCAGGCCGTGGCGGTAAGGTCGTTGAAGCGGGTTTTAAGATCGTTGAGATGGGAAGAGTCCTTGCCGATAATGGTCAGGATAGAGGCTCCGTCCTTTTTGGACGCATCAGCAAGAGTGCCCGCAGTGATGGGCGTCACCGACTCCAGACAACCATTAAGATTGGCCACATAAGGCGCGCCTGCATAACTTTGAACAGGCGCGCATTCCGAATAAGTGCCGGTGTTAAAGGCCATGGTGCCGAACCTGATGTCACTGCTGTGTTTGTCGAGAAGTCCGGTTGGGGTAGTGGTTTTATTCACCAGCCCCTTCATTATGAGGAGCGGGTCGCCCTTCTGAGCAGTCAGGGCGAAATCCATCAGATAAGCCGGAACATTATAGGTTGTGCCGTCGGAGCTCATGGCATCGCTGGGATCAGGAACGCCGGGATCTTCAAGTATACTGCAATATTTTTTAATGGCGGCATCGACACAGGCATCATACACTGCCGAGGTGCCGATCCAGTCGGCTGTGTCGCCGGGAGTAGATGGGGTAACCTGCGTAATTTCCCAAAGTCCTGAGGTTGCCGGGTGGTTATCTGCTGTGCATTTGTTCAGGCCTTTGTTATATGACCCATCACACTTCAGCCATTTATTTAAATCCGGGGCCACGCTGTTACAGAACACTGCGGCTCCGGGATTAGCTCGAGTGCCTGTCGGGGTATCGCCACCAGAGGCGGAGTTGCAATTAGATGTTGGCACTGCTCCCCCAGCCGAGGTTAACTTCCAGCATTGCCCAACAAATCCTTTGGATGTATCATCTGCCCCTTGATAATTGCCGTAACAGATATCGGTGTCTTTAAGTGTTATCGGATCCACATAGGAAACACCCGGCTCCCCATAGACTTTTTCGCAGTCGCTTTCCATGGAACTCACCGTGCCGCCGCCCGGCTGATAATTACCTTTTTTGTTGAAGTACCAGCACTCCTGCAGCACATGATTAACAGCGGTGCCGGAAGCGGACATAGTGGTGCCGGTCGCCTCCATGCACTCTTTGGTCTTATCTTTGACTTCTCCCAGCTTGGCATCATCGCCGCTGACAAATGCCTCAACTGCCTCTTTGCAGGCGGTAACAACAAAACCGGTGGTATCGATTTTCAAGATCTCGATTGTGGTAAGATTGGAAACATTAGATTCTTTCTTTATGCCAAGAATCAGTTTGAAATCATTTGTGAGAGTGGTTTGTTTGATAAAGGTTTTATCCATACACCCCCTGGACTCCATAACCAGCCACTGGTTAGTCGAATCATACTTGCCGCCGGTCAGCACCTTTTTTTCAATATCAAATTTGGAGGCGGCTGCCCAGTTCATAAAATTGCTGTTGGCGCCGAAAAATGTCACTGTCGTGCCGGCATTGATCTTGACACAGACCTCATTGTCCGTGCTGTTATACCGAGTGCCGGCTGCTGCGTCGCAGGCGTCGGTCATGGCAGTCTTGTCGGCCAGTTGAATAAATTTTGTATTGGTCAGATCGTAAGAGTACCAGCGGGGGATCGTGTATTTCTGGTTGGCATCAAGATCCAATTCGAAATAGCCGGCATAGGTCTTGTTCGGGGTATCAACCCAGGTACTGGTGGCCTCGATAAATGTTTTGTTAAATTTATCGTCATAGCAAAAGCCCTGGCTGGCCGCCTCAGCAGGGATATAGGCCAGGTCATACATGCTGGCCGAGTTATCTATGATGATCAAGGCATTAGGGGTATCGCCTTTGGACAGAAATGGCGGATAACCCGTATAATCAAGATTTGTGCCGGTAAAAGCGCTGACAAAAGATGGCAACGGAGTAAACATCTGGCCCCAAAACACAATTACTAACGCCAATCCTAATGCACCTTTGTTCGTTTTCATAATTGTCTCCTTACTTACTGAACCATCTTTCATCAACCATACAGCCCTTGCCTACCACTGACCTGATAAGAGAGATCAGATCAGTGGTTATCCAAAAAATATTTCAGCAATAAAAGGAAGAAATTCAATTTGTAACATGGCGAAAATAGAGGCCTAAATCACTCCGGGAGTTATCGGCATCCGTACCTTGTGACATAATATTGTATATTACATTAGTACCCCCGCCCCCTGCCCCTTTCCCCTTGCCGCTGTAACCTTTGGCCATCTGTAGTGCGTTGCCGCGTGAAAGTTGGGAACCAACCAGCTGAATGATAATAGAGGCATTAATATCACCGGTCATTTCTAAGGTGGGGTTTTCCTTGGGATTATTATCCATATAAAAGCTGCCGTTTTGATCGACGTTATTTGCCCCGAGGCTATCCGTTGTCATCAGGATATTAATTGTTCCTACATAATTAGGACTCAGGTTAGGAAACGAAAAAGGATTCGGCGAACTGGGATTCGGCCAGCCGATGGCAAAGATATTCTCTTCTAAGATATCTGTGGCCGCCATAATTCCTGATTCGGCAAAACCCAGGGAGCGGGCCTTAAAACGTTGATAGGCGGCCAGCCGTACGTCCATAGAGGTGTCCATGCTGACGCCAACTGCCATCAGGGATACTATCAGCAACAGAAGCAAGGCTGAAACCATAGCCATGCCCTGTTCTCCGGCAATCGGCCTGCCCTGCCGCAACGATATATTCATGGTCGCCACCCGCACTTGAGTAAATTCCGCCCCGCTTCGTTGACAATTATGCTTTGCATCTCATTCCCTGACCGTTGAAACGGTTATTATTCATCAGCGCTGATATCCCGCCAGGAGGTCATACCACTTTTAGTTGCACCCGGGTTTGTCTCCTGAATACCAATGATGGCCCCGGTGCTGGTTTGCACAAAAGCTTTTGAGCCGGTCTCCGCGCCCACATGAATATTGGGCGTGGTAGCCATTCCACTACCAAGGCTCTTTTTGCGCTGAGTTTTCTCTTTATCTACGGCCGAAAGATATTGTAGCCCGATGACTGAATGAAAATAAGAGGTCCCGGTCCGATAATATAAGGCCCACAAGAAGCTCTCGCCCTCTGAAGAACAGATCTCGGTTGACGGTACATAGGTTGTAAAGGTAACAATTTCACCCAAAATTGCCGGTTGTCCCAAATTTCGTTCGCCCGCTACTGAAAAATTAATCTTCCAACCGTGATACTTTGCAGCTGATATCTCATAGTTATACTCTCTAAACGTTTTGGCGGAAAGCGTGTCCACCCCTGTTGAAAGATTTGCCTCTACAGGGGTGGTCTCGTTCTCCCATAGATTGCCGTTGATGTTTTCTACCCACACATTTGAAACATTGACCAGATTTCCGCCATTGGCGGAAGTAAGGTCCAGATGACCATTGGCGTCATAGCTCTCTTTCAAGCCGTAAAAACTCTGCTGGGTTGTATCGGACTTATCCCCGACCGGATCAAAAAACCTTCCGGTGCCGAAATATACCCAGAATCGGGTGCCATCGTAGGATGCCGACGGAGCTGCAGATACAGGCTGCCCGGCATTATAGAATGTATTAAGAGACCAGGTGGCGGGAGTGAGGTCGTCATTTATCACCAGACGATGCATCCCGCCCCAGAAATTTTTAGGAATAAGGGCTTTATCAGTGTTGGCAATCGATCCGAAGTACAGAACATCGGTACGAAAATCCAGATCGAAATCCGCGGATAGCAGATCGGAGAAAAATGACTTTGGGAAAGATGCCGCTGGGATAATCCTGGGGTAATCGGCCACTAAAGCCGGCGGAGTAGTAGTGACGGGCGCATCAGTGCTGCCAAGTTTCAGAACATATAATCTTGCTTCTTGTGTACTGGTGCCCTTAAGCGTATTCCGAATGCCGGCTGAGGTAGAAGGTCCGAAGGGGCCGGAGCCAAAGGCCAGGTACCAGTCCATTGGCCAGGCAGTGCTGTTGGTCGTGCAACTTCCGGTGGTAGAAAGGTCACAACGCAACATAGGGAACACCTTGGGCTGGCCAATGGTGAAGCCAAGATTGGGATCGGTAAATTCAGCCAACAAATCAGGCGGTTGTTCGGGATTGGTGATATCAAGGATAAAATAGGCTGAACGTGTGGTCTCGCCTGAAGCCAGAGTGAGATCACCACCGCCCAGCCGCATGCCGCCCACCAGGATCGTGCCCCATCCGTTAGGGTGAACAGCGTCGGGTGTAAAGATCTTGGCGTCAAATATCTCCGGCTTCAAATCTACATAGTAAACATGGGTATATGCTATGGAGGTCAGCCATTTAAGGTGGGGGAGAAGATTTTTAGGTATATACATCCACATCTCGCTGCCCAGATCGTATTGTATCGCGCTAGGCGGCCCATTTAAGAATTTATTTTGGACTTTATCGTAAAATCCGCCATTAAAGGCATGCAGACCGCCATCGTTGCCGCCGGCATAAATCATGCTCCGTCGTTTGAGATATTTTTTGCGAAATTGCCGGTAGGATTCATCGCCATAAATAGTATCATAAGACTTAATCGGAGCTGCGATCACGGTAGGGGTGGAATGGACAATATCCCCTAACCTGTAAGTTTCAACAGCTCCGGCATTATCCCAATTGATCTGCCGCGAACGGTAACCGTTGATATCCGTACCCCGCACAAAGTTAACGATATCATCAGCCTCGGTCTCGGTAGCGGTATTCAAGTATGCCTTATATTTGGCCGGATCGGCCTTAAGCGTGGTTATTTCCGGTGTAAAAGCAACTTCGGTGACGCCATCAAAACTGGTAAAAATATACCTTTTTTTCTCGGCAACCGCGTAGTCTCGCTGGGTTGAGGCCAGCAGTTCCGTGGATGCCAGCCACTCGCCCGCCGACCACAGATAGTCCATATCCCTGAGATTAATATTATTGGCCACTTGATCCGTACTGGGATTCCAGCTCCCACCATGGCTGGTGCATTGATCCATCTGGGTATACAGAGTCGGACTAACGGAGCAAACACCCGAGATGTATCGGCCATCACCATCATCATCTTTGAAACGTTTGACCTTGGTCGCTTTTTCGGCAGTATCGACATAGAACTCGACGATTCGATCTTCCTTCGAATCCAATACCTGGTTGTGATCAGTATCTTCCCGCATATTGCCGAAATCGTCCAACCACAAGGAATGCAAATCACCAGCCCAGCTGATCTTCCGGTTATTACCATCTATCTGGCTGGGGAAAAATACTGCCTGGTAAATAGCGCCTTCACCGCTTCGTGAATTCGAGATGATCGAAGCGGCGGTTCCGGATGCAGTCCGCATCAAGATACTTGCAAAGGATTTATTCAACTGTTCTTCAAGCTTTAAAGGGTTAACCACATAAAAATAGGTATCCGGTACCCCGTCGTGGTCTTTATCCCACTCATCGGTCTTATCCGGGGTATTGCTGTCGTTTGTATCCTCAAAGCCCCCCCACTTGGCCGCATAGTACAGCGGATTCTCAAGTTGTGTAGCGGCGGCTGTTGCGCCGGGTGTAAAGGTGAGAGTGGAGGTAAGGGGCAAAGGGTCAAGGTTGTCTTTTCCGCCAGGGTAATCGAACCGATAATTCGGATCACTGGCCGCAGCAGTATCCTTATCCCGTACCACCAGATAGGTGCCGTTTGCGGTGGATCCGGAAATAATGTAACCTAAATGCTGCATGATACTGCCGGCCGCATAGGTCGAGGTCACCGTAATATTCACTGTGGCGCCTTCGGCCGGAGTCGTAGCCGGGGTGACGCCATCAGCCTTATAGACCTGATATTCATATTCGGCAATGGCGTCCATATCATGGTCCGCCCCCTGTTCAACATCCTCATAATTGATTCTGAATTTACCATAAGTCGGGTTGTCGACATCCAGGGTATCGACATAAAAATCGACGATGGTATTGGTCGGCAAAAATGTGCCGGCGTCATTTATATTGACTATACCAGCACCACCTACCGACTTGGCAAAAGGCAGCAGGGCGATACTCCCAGTGCCGATCGGTATCTCAATTCTCGGCAGCGGCGAGGCCAGGCCAACTGAGTAGGTCAAGACATTGCCTCCTTTGCTTGGCGTAGCGGTCCGGCCATAATAGGCAACGGCTGCGGAGGAGTAGCTCCCCTGTTTAGTAGGCTCCTCCGGACAAAGGCCACGGACATTGCCCAGACCGTCGGTAACTCCTTTAGGTTGACAAGTATTGTCGGAGGTGCCCCCTACTTGCCCTAAGAAGTATTCTTTGCCGTCACCGATACCCTCATCATTACTGATGGTGTCAGCCAGAGTTTTTACATTCATTTTGGTTGTGGATTGCCCGACTATTGCTTCATCCATCCCGCCAAAAGTGCTGTCAGCGCTGCCCGGCACTTTATCCGAATCAAAAGAGGGGTAGATATCGCTGAGCACCAGCAGAAAGGGTTTCTGACAGGTGGCATATCCGCCAACTGCTCTGTAAGGGTCGACCCAGGCAACATTGGGCAGGCCAAGGGCATCGTCCTTAGCCATGGTCGCACTCCAGAAATCGGCGGACTGGGAAGCGGCCCCGCCAAAATAGCGCAGGGTCTCATACATCATCTCGCCAACCGGATTGCCCCACATGGGGAATGTCCCTTCGCTCATGGCGCTGGTCGTGAGCCACCCGCCTGAGTAACTGTAACTGCCATAATCAAAATCATTTACTCTAAGCTTATCTATGGTCCTGATTATGCCGTTGGTAGCGGTAAAGGTGCCATTGGTGGCAACATTTATCTCATCGGTAATCGGCCCGATATTTTTCCGCAGAACTCCTCCAGACATATTTTTGGTATAAGAACCGGTCAGCAGGCCGAACATCATGCTCCCGGGTTCACCGTGTCGCTGTAGCAGCCCGATCGGCTTTGAATTTAGGCTGGGATATTGTTGACAATTTGACTCCAGTTTACCGGCCTCACAGGCCTGTACTCGAACCTCATAGTCGGTGATGCCGCCGGTGCCGCGTACTGTTTTATAAACTGTCTGAGTCAGACTGGTAAAGGCGGCGGCCCGGATGATCTCCCAGTTGTTGCCGCTCATCGGCCCTTTCCAGCGCAGATAATAATTGTCGTCACCGGTCATTTCATGATGGCGGAACTCAACAGTGTGATTTGACTTGCCCAGATAGATAGTGCCTTTATGGTCAGTGCAGGTGCACTTACCATGTCCGCCATACCAACCGGCTACTACCGTGCCATCAACAATTACCTCAACCGCGTCATCACCATCCACCGCAAATTCATAATTTCCCTTATTGCCATTAGTGGTAATGGCAATCACCCCGGAAAAAATTGTCATATAATTGTCATCGTCCGCAGCACCGGTGCGAAAAGGATTGCCTGAACCATTTATCGTGGTCACGTTCTGGGAACCCATGCGATAGGAGGATGTGGCTGCTGGGGTGGCAAACTCGGCAACCAAGGCATTATATTCCAGGTGATTGTTTGGAGAAACGGCATTGCTGGCACTGATCAAAGAGTTATCCGCCACCGGTCTCTCCTTGGAAACCCAGTCCCAGATCCGATAACCAGAATCAGGCAAAACGCGTAAAACCGGCGCTCCGGCATTGGAAAGGGTTGTCGAGGCAAAAAGATGGCGCTTTCCTGCGGCCGGCAGGTCCAGCGGGGTATAATCCCTGATATCATAGCCTCCATAAGCGACGGACAGGTACTCTTTCCCCCAGGAATGGGCATCCTGCGGCACAAAGGCCCTCTCCAACACCGTTTCCGCAGCAGTGTCAACTTTCCGGTAACCGCCGTAAAGGACCTTTCGCAGGGCATCCATCCGAGTCATGGTCAGATAATTGAGAAAATCACCACTCCATTCGGTTGCGCCGGCACAGGTTTTATTAGCCCCGGTGGCTACGGAAGGCCTGAACCTGATGGGAGTGCTGGTGTTATCATAGGTATAACACTTGTTTGAGTCGAAATAGCCGTAGTAATCGATAGTGGCGGGTTTATAACCGACATCCAGTTTGCCATCGCCGTTCAGGTCCGAGGCGTCATTGTATGCCTCATAGTACAGTTTGTGATCCTTGCCCATTACCAGCATGACCAGAGGCGGGCTTACCGAGGCCAGGAAGGGTGGATAAGCCGTATAATCATCCATTGTAGTGGCCGCACTGACAAAAGATGGCAACGGGGAAAACAGCTGGCATAAAAAAACAACCCATATCGCTAAGCCTGATGCACTTATTTTATTATTCATGGTTGTTTCCTTAGATGATCAATACTTAACGATTAATATGCCGATAATAGAGGCCTATTATGCTATTTGCCTGACCCGCATCCGTCCCTTCCGCCATGAAATTGAAAGTTGTACAGGGAAACTCAAGTGTTCCTCCGACACAATGTTGCGTGCCGACTTTTTGAATGACGATTTCCGTCTGAATGTCGCCAAACATTTGCATGGTGACATTTTCATTTACATTAGATTCCATATATAAGACTCCACTTGTGCTTCCATTATCAACGATATCCAGTTTTTTACCGTCCGCCCTCCCAACATAATTAGGGCTCAGGCTCGGAAATTGAAACGGGGTACCGGGATTAGGATTCGTCCATTCGACATCAGCATAATTTTCCTCTAAAATATCCGTAGCCGCCATAATGCCTGATTCAGCAAAACTCAGGGCGCTGGCCTTAAAACGTTGATAGGCGGCCAGCCGTACGTCCATTGAGCTGTCCATGCTCATTCCAACTGCCATCAGAGAAACTATTAATATCAGGAGCAAGGCCGATATCATGGCCATGCCCTGTTCTCCGGCAACCGGCCGGCCCAGTCGCATCACTATACTCATGGCCGTACTTGCACCTGAGTCAATTCGACATTTTTGTTATTCCAGGTAGTCGTATATTTCACCAATTTAGTCAGTTCACTTGGGCACTTATCCCGGACAATCCAGGTGGCGTCTCCGGTTTTTATTTCAAAATCACCGATCACCAAAGGCGCGGTGGAAACATGCGTAATGCCGGCGCTGTCTCCGGCCATCAGGCTATTATCAAAGCCTTTCATCAACAAACCCTCCAATTCAGCACCGGCAATCTGAATCGATTGCGAGATGTTTTTAGCAAAGACCGTGCTGTAACGGTTCGAGATCTTCAGGCCGGTATAACCCATGATCCCGAACGCCAGAATGCTGGCGGCAAAAACCACCTCCAGCAGGGTAAAACCTTTTTCTCGATTTGTGCTGAATGGTCCCATAGGTTTCCTCGTCTTATCGCTTAAAGGCCGGCATTGCGTAAATACACTACGGCTGAAGAGAGATACCGGTAACGATGTTCAGCATCTTTATAACCGGGATTAGAGGCTGGTGAACCACCGGCGGCATTTCTGGCGCTGCCGAACGGATTAGCCGCGCTGTAATAGGGGCTGTTGGGATAATCATAGGTGTTGTTATCGGTGTAAGTGTAGATAACGTCACTCATGGCCAACACCCAAACCCGGACAGCCCGCACATCTTTTGAGGTATAGGTGATGCCGGTGGCAGCCACAGTCAGACCGGTACCCGTGGTCTGGACGTTTCGCCAAACCTCGTCACTCAAATCTTTATCCAGGTCTTCATCAAACAGGAACTCCACCTGCAGGTCCTCAATGTTTGCAGCGATCTCATTTTGGTTTCCAGCTCTATTATAGTTAAGAGAGAAAGTGTCATGTTCGATAAAATAGGTGGCGATATTGAGTTTATACACCCGGGCCGGTTTCTCAGGCGTCCCGTAACTTTTCCCCAAGTCGTCGCCGTCGATGTTGTTATTCAATTTCGGATTCACATCAACAGGCGCATCATCTGCTTTCTCATGTTTGATACTTGCATTTAGATCGGTATCGGTCTTCTGAAAAAGCGAATAATGCTCACAATCAGTAATATAGAGGATATCACTTTGATGGAATCCTTCCTTTGCCTGATTGAATCCTGAGGAAACTAGAGGAATTACGACTGATCCTGAAGCCATGGGCCCTATGGCTCTTTCGTCAGAGAGAAAAACCAGAGAGATGGCGTCGGTTCCTTCACGATAGAGCCCCGCCACTGCGTCGTTATAAAACCCCAGGGCTTCACCCAGATAATCAATATTCGTCGTCGCATTATCAGCCGCCCTATCCATTAATTCGGCAAGTATGGATTGACTACCATCCCAGGCATCCAGACCGGGAAAATCTGTTGCAATCGTCAGCTTGCCGACCAGGTTGTCGGGAAGGGGATCATCAGGTTGATGCGCGTTAATCAGGTTGTTTTTGGCCAAGGTATCACCACACCCCAAAAAACCGGCGCGCCTGATATCCCTGGTTATTCGATTGAGAGCCTGGCGGGCATTATTTTGCATATCGAGAATTTTTTCTTTATTCTCCTTGTCAATTGTTTCATCGCCGATGGTGCGAAAAACCCCGCCCAGGATGATGAAGGTGAGCAGCAAGGCTACCATGATCTCAACCAGGGTATATCCAACGATATTTTTTTCTATATCGATATTCATAGGTCCAGAACGATCCAGAAAATTAGAGCTTCGCGATTAATTAAGGCCACTCTGAAGATTTCCACTCAACTATTTTTATACGGCCCACATTGTTGACGATTAATGCCCATGGACCGATGGCCACCTCTTTTGCGGCATCCGGTCCTTTAGGAAAGTAAAAATAGACCGATCCTGACGTGCTTTCGCCGTTAGCTTTAAACATGAATCTAGAGCCAACGGGTGACACCCCATTGCCAACATTATAACCATATGGTCCGGTAACGTCAGGCCCACCGGTCGGAAATGCGGCTGCGCCATTATAAATTTCCGGGCCATGCTTGGAGCTACCTGTCACCTTGTTATCAAAAACCACCGTATTGATGGTGCGATCACCGTGTGCTTCGTTATAATTATCATTATCGCTATTTCCACGTACCCAGATGGTATAACCTTTACTAAAACCGGCAGCTCCCTCACCGTTAAAATCAAAATCCACATAAACCTTATGACCGCGTTTGACGGCCTCGGCTTTGGCCTGGTGGAAACGTGTTTTAAGATTAAAGCCGAAAGACTTGAACTTGGCATCATCGGAGTTCAGGTAAATCCCGGCGGTCAAAGCCAGTATGCCGACGATGGCGACAACGATCATCAACTCCAACAGGGTAAAGCCCCGCTGTTCGAGACCGCCTGAGTTGTAATTACGAATTTTTGTTTTCATGTAACTTTTAACTTGCGCAATTTTCATACCTGTTTTTTACCATCCGGCAACTTTTCCAGTTTGGTTGAAGCTAAAAGCAAATATCCGGTAACAGTTCAACAACAATATGTAATGTTTCAGATTTATAAATAATAATCCACAATAAACTTCATATGTTATTATAGTGTAAAATTGTACACCTTACAATAGCCACTCACTCTGCTTCGCGTTGACGAGGTCTGCAGAAAACCGATCTCATTGTTCCATTGTGCAGGTAGAGTTGCTCCAGGAGGTATTAAGAAGCCCAATCGATAATGCTGAGACCGGGGATTCGGCTGAATTCACGAATGTTGTTAGTGACCAAAGTTACCCTCTGTGCCAAGGCATGTGCCGCGATAAGCATATCCATGGCACTGATTGGTGTGCCGGCCTTTTCCAAAGTTGTACGGATATCACCATAAGCCAGGGCTGCTTCCTCGTCAAAGGCGACTATTTCCAAAGGGATAATGAACTCATCAAGGGCTTTGCCATTATTTTCCTGCTGCTTGCTCTTGGCAACCCCATATCGTAATTCAGCCAGGGTGATGGAAGAGATACCGATGTCACCGACCTGATACTCCAGAAAATGCTTGAGTACGGTAGCTGGCTGCTGTTTGATAATATAAATGCAGATATTGGTGTCGAGCATCAATTTCATAAGAAATTTTCCCGTTTATCCAATTCAGGCTGGATACGCTCAACCAGGAAATCGCTGGAAAATTTTTTAAGACTGCCGAAAAGGGAGTTCCACGAATCGCTCCGGGGGATCAACAGCACAATATTGCCATTTTTTTTAATAAACACTTCACTGCCTGCAAAGCGAAACTCTTTTGGAAGTCTGACCGCCTGACTCGGTCCATTTTGAAAAATTTTGGCTGTTTTCATTGGCATCTCCTTAATTGTATATATTTTAAGTATATATATTGAGTAAATTTGCAGCAAGAGAAAAATAATGCCGCGAAACATTTTTAAGGGGGGCGCACAGTGACGGGAGAGACGAAAAAGAGGTAGTTTGATAAAGAAACAGTTAGCCATTTTATATTGACGAGATTTGCGCCGTTATGGTATGTAGACTGATTCTTTATTTGGATTCTTTATCCGGCACCTGCTGAAACAACATTTAGCCTAAAATCCTCCCAATAGCCTTAATCATGGAAAAAGAAAAAAACAGCGTCTGGTCATTTTTTGCCTCAGTTAAACTCGCCCTTTTCACTCTGATTATACTGGCCGTTGCCAGCATTATCGGCACGCTGGTTCCTCAAAATCAGCCGGCGGAAGAGTATGTCAAGAGTTACGGCTCCGGCCTGGCGCGACTCTTTGAACTCCTCGATATCAATCATATGTACGGCTCCTGGTGGTTTCTGACCATCCTCGGTCTTTTCTCAGTTAATCTGATTGTTTGCACGATCGACCGCCTGCCTAATGTCTGGCGGATCATAAACATGAACAATCTGGAGACCGAGACAAGACGCCTTGAGAAGATGAGTTCTAATCTCACCTTGCACTCCACCCTTCCGGTCCGGGAAGCTGCAGCCTGTGTTAAAGAGCTTATGACCGCCGGTGGCTGGTCGCCGCAACAGGCAGAGCAGGATGGCCAGGCAACCCTCTTTGCGCAAAAAGGCGCCTGGAGTCGACTCGGGCCCTATGTGGTGCATATCAGTATCCTGTTAATCTTTATCGGGGCGATAATCGGCTCTCTCTTCGGATATAAGGCGCAAACCTATATCCCGGAGAATTCCTCGATCAGCCGGGTCTATCAATTCGGCACCAACAAGGCAATTCCACTAGATTTTAAACTGCGCTGCGACAAATTTACCTTGTCGAATTATGAAGACGGCTCGCCCAAAGAGTACCGCTCGGAACTCACGGTGCTTGATATGAACGACAGAGAGGTTCTTTCTAAATCGATTGTGGTCAATGATCCGCTTGATTATGGCGGTCTGACCTTTTACCAATCGAGTTTTCAGGAAATGCAGGATTTTCTGGTTTCTATTGAAAACGAGTCCACCAAGGCTAAACACTCCTTTTCAGCTCCAGCCGGCCAACAGATCCCCTGGCTTGGGACGCCTGTCACCTTTGGCATCCTGAATGTTGCCGAGGCCGGTAGCATGAGCCGTCAGCTGCGCTATAAAGTCTGGTTCTCGGACGGTAACGGTGAACCCTCGGTATTCTGGCTTAACGATAGTGCGACAGCCCTGGTAAAGAGGTTGAATGCCAACTATATTATCTCCGCTAAACAGCAATATGCGACCGGTCTGCAGGTTACCAAGGATCCCGGCGTCTGGGGGGTTTATATCGGTTGCGGCTTGATGATTCTCGGACTCTATATCGCCTTTTTCCTTTCGCACCGTAGAATATGGGTGTCCATAGCTGCTCAGGCCACCGGCAGCCGCATCGTTGTTGGCGGTCAAAGCAACAAGAATAAATACGGTTTTGAAAAGGAGTTCGATATGCTGACGAACCGCATTAAACAGAATGACAAGATCCAACCGGATAAGGAAAAGCCATGAACAGCTCTCATCTTCTTGGAATCACAACCTTTGCCTATTTGCTGGCCTCGGTTCTCTATATCGCTATCTTCGTATTCCGGGCCCAGAAGCTCGGCTTGATCGCCTCGGTCGTAACCCTGGCCGGATTTCTCATTCAAACCGGCGGAATCATCCTCAGATGGATCGAATCGTATAAAATGGGCTTTGGGCACGCGCCTCTCTCTAATATGTACGAATCCCTGGTGTTTTTTGCCTGGGCGATTGCGATTTTTTACCTCTGGTTGGAACTCAAATTTAAAAATCGCCTGATCGGCGCCTTTGCCGTACCCTTTGCTTTCGTCAGTATGGCCTATGCAGCACTGGGGACCAACGTTCAGCAGGAGATTCGACCATTGGTCCCTGCCTTGCAGAGCAACTGGCTGATTGCTCATGTGGTTACCTGTTTTATCGGCTATGCCGCCTTTGCCGTTGCCTGCGGACTTGGCATTATGTACTTGCTCAAGGATAGAAAATCATCTACGCCAGGGCTTATCGATACCCTCCCGGATCTCAAGGTGATTGACGATATCACCCACAAAACCCTGGTTTTCGGTTTTATCTGGCTCTCCGCAGGCATCATCACCGGTGCTATCTGGGCTAACTCGGCCTGGGGCACTTACTGGAGCTGGGACCCTAAAGAGACCTGGTCGCTCATTACCTGGTTTGTCTATGCCACGGCCTTGCATGCCCGGTTCGTCCGCGGCTGGGGGGGCCGCAAGATTGCCTGGATAGCCATCATTGGTTTCCTCTCGGTGATCTTTACCTATTATGGCGTCAACTTCCTGCTTTCCGGTCTGCACAGCTATGGCAGCGGTTGAAGAATAAAAAAATCGAGGCGTTAGGAGTTTCATTCTTGACATCTCCAGCTGTCAGTGTATAAATAGCGTCATTCATGAAATGAATAGCTATTCACCCAAAATAATACCTTAATTAAGGAGGAACCCGAACATGATCAAAAAGTCATTGATTTGTTGTACAGCCGTTGCCTTTGCTCTGAGCCTTGCCGTAGCCGGCGCCAGCCTGGCTGCCGATAAAGGCCCTGCAGAGATGGTGATGAAAACCGCTGAAGGTAAGAAACCGGCAAAGTTTCCGCACAAGGCTCATCAGGACAAATTGAAATGCGCTGATTGCCATCATGGCAAAGATGCCGCAGGCAAACAAGTCGCCTATACAGACGCATTGAAGATCGAAAAATGCGATAGCTGCCACAATGACAAGATGGCTAACACCAATCTTAATGACCTCAAGAAAGCAGCTCACAAGAATTGTAAAGACTGCCATGCCAGCCAGAAAGACAAGCCAAACCTGAATAAATGCAATACCTGCCACGCGAAATAAAGCACTGCTGATTTTCTTAACAGGCAATAAAAAAAGGCCGCTCTCATTTTGAGTGGCCTTTTTTTATTGCCGACATCATAGCTTTTTAGGCTACAGGTTATTCTGTTTCCTTCCCCTTGCGCAGATACTCCCGGCACTGTTCTCGATCCGCTGGTGGGCAGTTAAGAATCTTCCAGCAGGATGTGTAGTTGAGAAGTTTCTTGATCGCGGCAATGCTGATCCCCTGTTCGTGAATCATCTTTCTCAGGCATTGCACCCATTGTAAATCATCCTGAGTATAATACCGCCATTTGCTCTTACGAGCCGGTTTCAGCAGTCCCTCACTCTCATAGATCCTTAATGTTCTGGGATGGACATTGAGAAGCTTTGCAGCTACGCCTATTGTGTATCTATTTTCATTGGTTAGCATAGGAATGTCTCAAAACAATAAAGCTGCAAACGAAAAGTATCCGTCTGCAGCTTTAAAAATTAGATCCGGGTGTATGAACTCCGATTCATAGAGTGGGAACCTGCATCAGGTACCCATGCACGTATCATTTTGAATAGATACTTCAATTAATGATGGTGCTCTTTCTGGTTGAATTTCTGGCCGAAAAATCTCTCGCCCAGCAAGAAACCAGCTCCGACCACACACATGCCGCCCAAAGTCACCATAAATTCGGCCAGTGACGGAATATAGCTGAAATAGGTAGGCAGATCGTCCCAGCCAAAGGACTGCGGCACGATCTGTCCGGCCACTACCAGATCGTAACGCTGAAAAAATTGACCGACCAAAATCATCATGGCGGCTATTGCCTTTGAAGGAACGCTTTTCAACTGTGATACCACCAGAATTATCAGAGGCACAACCAAGCCGATAGTGATCTCAAAAATCCAGAAGTTAATTGCCAGCGGTCCTTTCAAAAAGGATTCAGCCGCCAACCGTCCCTGTTCAGCACCGCCGACAAAAAACGAAATGAAACGCCAGGAGGTTGCCACAATAATGAGAAAGAGGACAAGCGCCATGATTTTGCCGGCGCTATGCAACCCTTTGAGGATGTGATGCGGAATTTTTTCGTTACGCAGCTTATAGGCAAAGTGGGTGAACATAACAATGGCTGCGGCGCCGGAGAGAAAGGCTGAAGCCAGGAAATAGATCGGCAGTTGTGATCCGTACCAGAACGGTCGGGCAGACAGGGTGGCGAATACGGCGCCAAGATTGGTGTTGGCCATGACCTCGGCCAGAGCACCCATGACTCCGAGGATGACGGCCAGTTTCAACCTGTCGGTAAGGATGGAGAAAAATTCAACAAACATAAACCCTACGGCCATCCCGTAGAGAGTCCCCATCCACCAGATGTTGGAGGTGAAATTTGGAGTGAGCATGTTATAGAGCAGCATACGATGGGGATTTTCAATTTCGACGCCAATCAAAGAAAATCCGCCGATAATGGTAACAATGGACATGTAGACCATACGATTGGATAAAGGTGCCAGTTGGTTGCCGCCAAAGGCGTGGCTGATAGCTGCCAACAAGCAGAGACCAGTGGAGGTTATGGCAAAAAAAGCATAACCGGCGATCAGTATTCCCCAAGGCATCTCCCTGGTGTTATTGTATGCCACATGATGACCGACATAAAAGGCATAGAGCCCGAAGGATACGCCAATTGCCGCGAGTGCCAGAAATAGCAAGGTAGCCTTATTCAGGCCGGGGGTGGCCATTTTCGGCTCAGCAGTATCGTTAATAGAAAAATCAAAAGACATCTTTTCTCCTCCTGATAATTTGTCTGTTTTCGAAATAGTGACTTACTCTCTTTCGAATCCAGGCCTTAGATTTATATCAATGATGTGTAGCCTTGGCAGCGTCTTTGTCGCCTCCGGTCAAACGGTTATGCCCCTTCACCCCGATGTGGCAGACCGTACAGCGGGTATTGGAGGCAAAAGCAGTCTTGCCATCATGGCAAGTGCCGCAGTACTTACCTTTATAAAGGCTGTCCATGGTAAAGTCATCTTTTGCTTCTGATGCACCGGTTTCCATGGAAAAAACGTCATCATGACAGCTGGCGCAATCAAGGCCCTGGCTTGTATGGACTTTGTGATCAAAAACGACAGCCTTAACCGGTTTGGTGAACACAATCGTTCCACCATCCTCCTGGTCGCTGCCAACAGCAATGCCGCTACATATTGCCCAAGTCAAAACGCTAAGGAGCAGGATCGAGATCTTGCTTGTGTGAGTACTATTACCCTTCATTGTATCCTCTCTTCTCTTCAATAATGATTTATTGAAAAACCCTAATAAACTAAATTTATTAAGGAATCTAATCGTTGATGTAAAAAACATTCGGCAACACGCCGGTCTCAGGTCTGAGTACCCATACGGTTTTTGCCGGGTTGTGGATCAGCTTGTAAGCCTCGCCTTCGGGATCGGTAAGGTCTCCGAAAACTCGGACACCGGCGGGACAGGCAGCGGCGCAGGCCGTTAACTTCTCGCCTTGGGAAAGCCTGGTGTCATAGCAGAAATTACACTTATCAATGGCCCGGGTCTCTTCATTGAAATAGCGGGCATTGTATGGACAGGCTGCGATGCAGGTTTTACAACCTATACATCGTTTGTACTCCATCATGACAATGCCGGTGGTCTTATCCTTATAGGTCGCTGAAGTGGGGCAGACGCGGACGCAGGGAGGGCGATTGCAATGATTACAGAGCACCGGTCTAAAAATGCTCTCCATTTTGCCTGGACTGGTCTCCATTTGCTGCTCGAGAATAGTGGTCCGATGTCCGTAAGCCGGAACATGATTTGTTTTTGTACAGGCCTCTTTGCAGCGTTCGCAGTCTATACAGCGATTCTGCCGGATAACCATGGTGTAGTGCGGTTTGTAGAGAGACTTTTCAGCCTGTTTGACATTGGCAACGCCATGGGCATTACGAGTGGAAGTCAGTGATAATACCGAACCTCCAAGAAAAACCCCGGTCACAGCCAGACCGAAGCGCAAAAAACTCCGCCGTTCCTTGGAAGGCAAGTTTTCTGTCCCTTCATTTTTACATTTTTCTAAATCGTTTATTTTCATCTGCTCACTCCCTCACAATTGCTGAAATCAAAATACATCTTAATAGGGGCTTAAAAAAAAGACTGCTATCATGACACCAATCGTTTATATAACTCTTTAAAAAAGCCCGCGTATTTTAATTTGACAATGATTCTTGTCAAGTTAAATCTTCTGCGTTCTTTCTATTACAAAATAATGCTCCGTAATTCGTTTATTTTCCGGAAAAAATATGATTTAACCTTCTAAACGCTACTTGATTACATATGTCATGCAAAATAAGACGCCACCACCTCCGCATAATCACCGAGCCCCTTGGATATGGACACATACCCACTTCAACATCTTTGTCCTCAGTATAGCTTTACTCTTAACGCTGTTTATCGGCAGCATACTCTATATCTTTGTCACCCTGGATATTCCGGACATTCGTACTTTGTCAGGATACAAACCGCCGGTTACCAGCATAATCTATGATGACCGCGAAACGGTTATCGCCAGAATATTCCTGGAAAACCGACTTGTTGTTCCGCTGGCCGAGATGCCGCCGACTCTGCCCAAGGCTTTTATGGCTGCCGAAGACTCGCGTTTTCTTGTACACCAGGGTGTAGATGCCTGGTCAATTTTACGGGCCTTTCTCCATAATGTTATGGCCGGAGATCGAAGCCAGGGCGCCAGCACCATTACGCAGCAGGTTGCCCGTTCCCTCCTCCTCTCTCCTGAAAAAACTTATGTCAGAAAAGTTAAAGAGGCTATTCTGGCCTACCGGATTGACAAGGCGCTTTCTAAAAATGAGATCATGGAACTTTATCTCAACGAGATCTATTTCGGCGAGGGTGCTTATGGCGTAGCAGCGGCAGCCCAGACCTATTTCGGTAAATCCGTCAGCACTCTTGACCTGGCTGAAATGGCCATCCTGGCCGGCCTGCCGCAGGCGCCCAGCCGCTACTCGCCATTCAAACATTTTGCTCAGGCAAAAAGGCGACAGACCTACGTTCTGACCCGTATGGTTGAAGAGGGATTTATTACCGCAGCAGCGGCTGAAAAAGCCGCCAAGCAGGTTCTGCTTTGGGGAGCAACAGCCGATCCGACCGCCCGCAGCAATAAATATTTTATCGAACAGGTCAGGAGTTATGTCGAAAGCAAATATGGCAGAGAGACCCTGATGACCGGTGGACTCTCTATCCATACCAGTTTGAATCAGAAGATGCAGAAAGCCGCCGACCAGGCCTTAAAGAAAGGTGTTGAAGAGTGGCAGGAGAGACAAGAGGCGAAGCTTAACCGGGAACCTCCCCAGGCGGCCCTGCTGGCCATGGAGGTGAAAACCGGATGGATAAAGGCCATGATCGGCGGCACAAACTTCGGCAACAGCCAATTCAATCGGGCGGTACAAGCCCGACGCCAGCCCGGCTCGGCCTTTAAGCCCATTATCTATGCCACGGCCCTGGCCCGTGGGTTGACACCATCCACAGTAATTATTGACGAACCAATCCGTTTACCCGGCCCGGAACCTGGAAAACCCTGGGAACCACAGAACTATGACAACACCTTTACCGGTGCAACAACCCTGCGTAACGCCTTGGTCCACTCGCGCAACATCGTGACCATCAAGATCCTGCAACAAATCGGGGTGGATGAAACAGTCAAAATGGCCCGTCAACTTGGCATCGCCTCGCCGCTTGACGCCAATCTCTCTCTTGCCCTTGGGACCTCAGGGGTTTCACTCAAGGAACTTACCGCGGCATACACCGCCTTTGCCAATAACGGCATGCACAGTTCGCCCATGTTGATCAGGAAAATTTTTGACCGAAATGGCAAAATTCTTGAAGAGAACAGACCGGTGTTGCACCAGGCAGTTGATCCGGGTATCGCTTTTCAGATCACCCAGATGCTCGAGGGCGTCATTCAGGAAGGGACAGGGAAAAAAGCTCAGGGTCTGCCTGTGCCTTCTGCCGGCAAAACCGGCACAACCGACAAAAACACGGATGCCTGGTTTATCGGATACACCCCACTGTTGGCTACCGGTGTCTGGTATGGCTTTGATCAGGCTAAAACCTTGGGCAAAAGTGAAACAGGTGGGACAACAGCTGCGCCGGTCTGGCTTGAGTTCATGCGGAATGCCAATGATTATCTCAAGGCGGCCCAATTTGCCATTCCCGCAGGGATGACGCCGTTTAAAGCTGACTCTGCTGAAACACTCAAGGGAGAAAAAGAGAAAAGCTTCTGGGAGATCTTCAGGTAGGGGCGCACACATATGTGCAAACCCCTACTGTTACCTCTGTTTTTTCGGCAGATTCTTCAGCTCATCTCGAGCTTGATAAATAACCTCGAAATATTCTTTTAATTGGTTGGCCAGGGCATCAATTTTTTCGTTATTGTCTGCCGTAATCCTGACGGCAACCCTCTTCATCCCTTCACGAGCAGCCTCATAGGAAGTAAGGATGCTGATTACCCGACCGTCATGTTTGCGCATGAGTTCGATCACTTTGGTTACTGATCCTGGTTGGTCCGGGACATTCAAGACAAACTGAACAGCGCCGTCCTTGATGCCGGTGATGCCGATAAAGCCGCGCAAGACATCGGTTTCGCTTAGCAGGCCGATAAGATGGCCGCTATCGTCTACTACCGGTATGCCCGAGATCCGGCTGTCCAGCATGACAACAGCCGCCATTTCGAGGGATTGATCACCACTTAGAGTAAGCGGATTAGCGGTCATGACATCCTTGACCTTCATCTCCGAAAGCAAATAGTAGAGTTCATGGATATCAAGAGAGGTTGTTTTGGAGGGCGAAGCGTCTTTTACGTCCCGGTCGGTAATAATCCCGATCAATTTACCATGTGACACGACCGGCAGTCGCCGGATGTTGTTCTCCTTCATCACCCGGGTGGCGCGCATGAGAGAAGTGTTCTCGTCCACAGTCTGCACATCTTTAGCCATCCAATCACGAATCAACATATAGTATTCTCCTTATAGTAATTTCTAGAATTTAGAAATATCTTGCTGTTATTACGTAATAAATATGATTTTTAATAATAAAGGTTGTCTGGGCTGAAGGCTGTAAGGTAGTTAGCCATTGTGAATTGACCTCATGTTGCCACCCATTGATAAACTATAGGTTTCGTCTGGACAGGAGGATCGTACCCTACAGCCTGATAGTCTACAGCCTACTCAGCAGTTACAATGAATAAGCAATACACTCTCCTTGTATAAAATATTACGAACATTCTGGCAAGATGCCAGTGCAATAAAGATTAATGAATCATTTGAGCAAAATTTTATTTTTTCTTCTATATAAAAAAGAATATATTTTTTCAATGCGACAGAATAAGGTGCCGCGACCTCTTTTCAGCTAACTTTAAGCTTACAGTGACTCAACTACAATTTATGCAGCCTTTTCAACAACTAACCGAACAGAAGCTCACTGCAATCCTTGACCGTCTGCGGGATGAAGAAAATTTTATTTTTCTGGAAACAACCAGACTAACGCCGGAAAACAGCATCTCCCTGCTTTTTCTTCACCCGGTAGACACCCTGGTCTGTCGAGTCAAAGACGATCCTGCTCTTTTTTTCGAGCAGTTAGAAAGCAGGTTGCGGGCCGGATATCATGTGGTCGGCTGGCTGGCATACGAATTAGGCTACCTTTTTGAACCGGTCTTAAACAGAGAGTGCAACACCGATTCGAACGATATCCTCGCCGAAATGCTGATCGTTAAAGAACCATACATATATGACCATGAAGCCGGCTCATTCAGAGGCAAAACTCCATGGTCCGACACTCTGCCCAGCTTAAATTCTGCCGACAGACAGGTCGATCAGGAGTATGCCATTACCTCTTTGCAACTCAACCAAAGCCGGGATAACTATATCAGTGCCATCCACAAGATAAAAGATTTTATTGCGGCCGGTGATACGTATCAAGTTAATTACACCCTCAAATATAAATTTAAACTGTCCGGATCGCTCACTGGACTATATAAAACTTTACGTCGCAATCAAAGTGTTTCCTACGGGGCTTTTTTAAAAACACCTAACCGAAAGGTTATCTCTTTCTCGCCCGAACTTTTTTTCAAAAAAAATGGCCGAACCTGTCTGGTCAAGCCAATGAAAGGCACGATTAAGCGCGGTCAAAGCCTGGAACAGGACAGGGGAAATATCGATTTTCTCAGAAACGACCCCAAAAATCGCAGCGAAAATGTCATGATTGTTGACCTCTTGCGCAACGATCTAGGCCGGCTCTGTCAGATGGGAGGCGTTACCGTTTCTTCGCTATTTGATGTTGAAACATATGAGACCCTGCACCAGATGACCTCCACCATCAAGGGCAACCTTAAAAAGAATCTCTCCTATGCAGCGATTTTTAAAGCCATTTTCCCGAGCGGCTCGATAACCGGAGCACCAAAAATCCGCACCATGCAGATCATCCGCGAGCTGGAACTCGAACCAAGAGGCATCTATACCGGCGCAATCGGCTATATTTCACCAAACGGCAATGCCCAGTTCAATGTACCGATTCGTACGGTTGTCGTGGCTGGAGAGCAATGCGAGATGGGGGTCGGGTCCGGTATCGTCTTTGACTCTGACCCGCAGGCTGAATGGGAGGAGTGTTGCTTGAAGGGTCGTTTTCTGACCAACCCGTCTATTGATTTCGCCCTTATCGAGACGTTGCTGTGGATACCGGGTCAAGGCTACTGGCTGCTGGACCTGCACCTGGACCGCCTGATAAGTTCCGCCCGCTATTTTGATTTCCCGATATCTGTCGCCGACCTTATAAATCAGCTCGAGCAAAGAGCCGGCAGCTTTTCAAATAACCCACAGCGGGTAAGAGTAACCCTGGCTCGGCATGGGCAAGTCACTGTTAGTGAGAATTCTTGTCCTCTACCCAAGGTTTCAGCTATGCCGGATAATCAACCAGCAGATGTTGCCACCTTTCCACTAGCCGTCATTGCAAAAGAGTCTACTGACTCCTCCTCGGTTTTCCTCTACCATAAAACAACCCAGCGGCCCTTCTACAGCCTGGAGAGAGAGCGGGCTTTGGCCAAAGGGTATTTTGAAGTCATTTTTACCAATGAACATGGCGAGATTACCGAGGGCAGCATCACTTCCATCTTCATCAAGAACGGCAATATGCTGTATACCCCGCCGATAGATCGCGGTTTGCTGCCCGGGATTTTCCGCAGATATCTCCTTGAGCGCTTTCCCGATCAAGTGCAGGAGAAGATCTTGACCAGAACCGATCTTGATGGAGCCGACGCCATTTATGTCGGTAATTCGGTGCGCGGCCTGGTGCGGGTAAGGTTGTGTCCGCCTAATTGTCGACAGTCTTGAAGAAACTGACAGCCTCAAGGGGATCTGGGCCGATTGGCTTATAAGCTCCTCAGAGGCGACTGAGACCTGTTCGGCGGCCGAGGCATTCTTTTGGATCACCTGATCGAATTGCTGGATGGCTTTCTTCAAGGCTTTGCTAAGATTCTTCTCGATTATCAAGTATCTCCCTGATTTTTTTCGCCAAGGTGATAATTGAAAGGGGCTTCTGGAGAAAGGCGACCTTTTGATCAAGTACGCCATGCTTGGCGATTAAATCAGCCGTATAACCGGACATGTACAATACTTTTAGTCCAGGTCGTTGTGCCGCGACTATCTCCTTTAGTTCCCGGCCGTTCATGCCGGGCAATACAACATCGGTAAGCAGCAGATGGATTGTCCCGGTGTGCCGGGCCGTCAGCCCCAGAGCCTCTTCCGGAGTACGGGCAGCCAGCACTGTATAGCCGCATTGTTCAAGAATGGATTTGCCGAGATTGAGGATAGACTCCTCATCTTCCACCAGTAAGATGGTTTCATTGCCGGTGATGGGGCATTTTGGCTCCTCCAAGGTCTCGGAGATCAATGCCCTCTCTTTTGGCAGATAGATCTTAAAAGTCGTACCATGACCGGATTCACTGTAGACATTGATAAACCCATTATTCTGTTTGACTATACCAAAAACGGTCGCCAGGCCCAGGCCGGTTCCTTTGCCAAGCGCCTTGGTGGTAAAAAAAGGTTCAAAAAGATGATTGATTGTCTGCCTGTCCATGCCTGAGCCATTGTCGCTCACTGCCAGCCGGATATAAGAACCGGGAATAAATTCGGCGTGAGTTGCGGTATAACTCCCATCAAACTCGACATTTTCCGTTTCAATGGTTATCTCGCCTGAACCGCTGATAGCATCCCTGGAGTTTACAATTAAATTTGCCAGAATCTGATCAACCTGAACCGGATCGATTTTGATCGGCCAGAGGAGAGGACCAGGTTTAAAAGTCAACACAATGCTCTCACCGATCAGACGATGCAACATTTTGAGCATGCCGGCAATGGCTTCGTTCAGATCGAGAACTATGGGCGTTACCACCTGCTTGCGGGCAAAGGCCAGCAACTGCCGGGTAATATCGGCGGAACGCTGAGCTGCTTTACGAATCTCCTGGAGATTGGCAAAGAGCGGCTCATTGGCATCGAGCCGAGCTATGGCTATATCGGTATGACCGAGAATCACCATGAGCATGTTGTTGAAATCATGGGCCACACCACCGGCCAGCTGGCCGACCGCCTCCATCTTCTGGGCCTGCCGGAGCTGATCTTCGAGTTTCTGCCGCTCGGAAATATCAAGGAAAAAACCGACACTGCATTTTCGGCCGTTGATAACCATCGGGGTAACACTGATGTCGGCTTGAAAGATGCTATTATCTTTTCTCTTACAGGGAAGCGCCAGAGCCAGGGTGTGGTCCCCTGCGGCTTGCGCGGTAAATTCAGCCAATACGTGATTCAGGGAAGCCTTCGGGTGGATATCCTCGACGCCAAGTTTTCTTATCTCATCAGCCGAATAGCCGAACATCCGGCAAATGGCAGGATTGGCGAACAAAAACCGTCTCGTTTCAACATCTGCAATCAGAATACCCTGATCGCTACCTTCAAAGAGGATCCGGTAACGTTCCTCGCTCTCCTTCAATTTGTCAAGCGTCGCCCGTTCTTCGCTCTGGTCCCGAAACACCAGAACGGCGCCAATGGTTTGGCCTTCTCGGTTGCGGACCGGCGCGCCGCTGTCGGCAATGGGCCATTCTATGCCGTTACGGCTTAGCAACAGTGTATGATTAGCTAAACCGACAATAACACCCTGTTGCAAAACCCGTTCGATCGGATTTTCTGCCTCTGCCCTGGTGTCTTCATTGATTATGTGAAAAACCTGCAATAAGGGCTGGCCCAGGGCTTCATTCTCGGGCCAGCCCGTGAGTTGCTCGGCCACCGGGTTCATCCGGGTGATTTTGCCGGTTACATCGGTACCGATAACCCCGTCTCCGATGCCGTACAAGGTGGCGCGAATCTCATCCTGAGTCTCGCGTCGCTGTCGCTCGGCCTGCAATAGGCTATGATAGAGATGCCTTTGCCGATAATTGAAGATATTGGCAGCAATAGCCACGGTCATCAGAATGCCAAGACCGACCAGGGCAAGGATGCCCCGACTGACGAATCCAATTTGTTCGAGAATCTCATCCTCATCGATCTTAGTCACCAGAAACCAGGGCGTGCCTTCAAGCGGTCGAAGATCGGCCAGGACTCTTTGTTTGCGATAATCGCGGCCGGTAAATTCGCCTCTTCTTCCGTTTACGGCCTGGACTGCCGGCACCTCACTATCTGACAATGAAAAACGGATGGTCAAGGGCCGGTCACTCCTGTGCCTGAGAATGTTCAGGAATAAGACACTGTCTCCCTCGCGCCGGACCAGCAGGGTTTCAGCGCTTTTACTGGTAGTCGGCCAGGACTGGATAAGCGGGTAGAGATACTGCTTTGGATTAATCCGCTGAATCAGTACGGCAACCGGCTGCGTTGTCTCGTCTGCAATCGGCACCGCTACATCCAGATGGATCTCGCCGCAGACCGGGCAGCGGAAGAAATCGCCAAATACAGCACTGTTGGTAGAAATTGCCTGGGTAATCAATTGTTTTGTCGGGGATTCGAGCGCAAGCAAGCGGGGATCAAGCGAGAATATAAGACGGCCGTCCAGCCCGGCTATGATCATATTCTCATAGCCTTCCAGATCCGCATACAATTTGAGGCGCTCTGAAATCACTGATTTTAAGGCGGGTTCAAAAGAGGAATTAAGCCCTTTGGTAAAGTAGGATCTGACCGTGCCGGTGGCATTCATTCGGGCGTCGGCCAACCGCTCTTGCCGCCAGCGGAGCAGTTGGCCGGTTTTCAGGTCGGCAATGGCCTTGAGGTCTTGGTACTCATGATTGTGGATTGCCTGTGATTCATAGCAATAAAACCAGTAGCCGACGGCGACCAAAGCCAGGGCGATCACAGCTGCGGTTATGCTTAAGATCAACCTGGAATGATCTGCTTTTTTTTCTAACGGCATTCATTTTCACCAAGGTTGATCCAAGTTACTGCATCTGTAGTCCAGTTGAATTTATCCAAACAGGATTAGTATAGCAAGATAATTGCCTTGAATTCGATATATTTTTGGACAATTGTTAAAAATGTGCTCTGAGATGGGAACAAGAAAGGTACTGCGGAGAGATCTCATCAGTCAAGCGTGACGGGCGTCACACCTGACTGATGAGATCTTTTCATGATAATCAATCAAAACTGACAGACCTGCGATAATTTGTCGGCCTTTTTTGCGACCCCGGCCCAAATTCTAATGATCACGGCGGCAATGGTTGCCGGGTCAACCGGCTGTGAAAAAAGGACGCGCGGCCTTAGTTTGTGGCCTTTGGCGAGCGTTGTCATTTTGTCGTCATGTAGAACAAGCACGACTCGATAATTCAGAAGCTGTCTGGCATATTCCAGCAACTGATCGAGATCGTCATCCTGTCTGGTATAGATTATTACCGGCGATCCCCAGGTGTCAGAGTCGAGATCGTTGATCAAGTCGGTAATAATTACCTGTTTCTCTATATCTTTCCTGGCAACAAATCCGGTAAGCGCCCGGACAAGAGCAAGAGAGTGGTCGCGGTTTGTATTGCTGGCATATATTATTAGCTTCATTCGACGTCTGCCTAGTACTTCATTAACCTTTGCTTTGCAAAGCAACAGAATTGACCAGATGCAACCTGGGGCCGGATTTTTTTTGAACGGCCTGAGATTTTATCCTGGCAATTTGCTTAATCTCCGGCAGGGCCTGCTGTTCTCGACTCAAGGCTGGAAGAGTCCTTTCCCTGCCCTTGCTTGCATCGCTCTTGAAAAATCTAATAGCCTCAAGGAGTTGGACCGACTGACCACTGAGTTCTTCAGATGCGGCTGACACATGTTCGGCGGCCGCGGCATTCTGCCGGATTACCTGATCCAACTGCTGAATGGATTGATTGATCTGGTCGGTGCCAGTGTTCTGTTCGTCCGAGGCTGAACTGATCTCCTTAACTTTTAATTGCGTCTGCCGCCGCCTTGACCGCAATCCGGTCAGTCTGCAGGGCATTGGCGGCATTCTGGCTGATACTCGAAGTCATCTGTTCCATCGCCGAACTTGCCTCACCGGCGGCCGAGGCTTATTCAGTGGCACCCTGCGATAACTCCTCGGCACTTGCACTGAGCTCTTGGCTTTCGGTTGCAACATTATCGGCTGTAGTGCGAATATGGCTGACAATGCCGTTCAAACGAGCAGCTGACTCCTTAAGGCTGCTAGCTATCTCGCCAACCTCATCCTGCCGGTCGATGGTTAACTCCACTGTCAGATCCCCTTCGCCAAACTTCCGGCTATAAACAAGCAACTCCTTGAGCGGTTTGGTGATGCTTTGGACAAACCAGACGCCACCACTGATCCCGGCCGCGAGGATCACGACTGTAAGTCCGAAGATAATCCAGTTGGCCTTATGGGTAGTCGCTTCCAGGATTGCCTGATAATTTTCCTCATCTTTTTTCAGGAGCTCCTGCATTCGGCTTAGATTTTCTTGCACCATACCGACGGACGGAACGGTCTGCTGCATATAGATATCTTAAGCCTTAATTTTGTTTCCCTCGCCATATTCGGCCAGAATCCTGACCGCACTTTCATGCAATTTGCGATGCGGTTCACGCAAAGCCTCGAAGATCGCTGCGTTCGCCTCGGAGTAAGGCTTGAAGGTCGTCATCCATTTACCGAGATTGCACTCATCAGGATTCAGTTTGCCACTAAACTTCTTACCTTGCATGAACAATCCGGAAGAGAGGCCATCCTTCCATTTGAAGTGATCGATTATCCTGGACGACAACAGGCCGTTTAATACTTCAAGCCTCTGTTTCTCGTCCATTGCATGTTTGACCCGGTAGTTGGCCCACAGAGAGACCGCTCCCATTACAAAAACCATTGTCATAACCATTGTCAGACCTTTTCCCAATCTGTTACCGATCGTATTGTTCATCAGATCCTCCTGAATTTAAAAAATAATATTCTTTAGTTCAGTGTAATTGGTTTCTGCGGATCAATAGCATGCTTCAAGATGTCGGAAAAACATAAAAAGACTGGAAGCATCAGGTAATGGCCGTTAACAACGTTTTTCTGGATATTCAGGTTAATCCAAAAAACGTGCCAAAGAAGGCAATATACTATAATGACGTAATTTCTATAGGTTGCAAAACAGAGATAGATAGTGGGTAACACAAAATCCGTTTGACATGTCTGAAATCTCAGACATGTCTGAGATTTCAGACATGTCTTGCAGGAAAAAGCGTGTCGGCCATCTCCCCCCTCTTTAAGGCTCCGGTCCCTTGGCACAGCCTGCATCCCAGATGTTGATCTTGGAGCGACCGGCAGTATAGGAGACTGTGTTTTACTCCAGACTCTTACCATCAAGAACCTTGCGAATGACGTTGGAGAGCTCCGCCATGATAAACGGTTTCGGTAGAACAGCATCAACGCTCAAACTCTGCAAACTTTTCGATGGAATTTTATCAACGTACCCAGTACAGAGAATAACGGGCAGGTCCGGCCGGATCTCTTTGATCCTCCGGGTCAAAATATCGCCGGTCATAAACGGCATGGTTAAATCCGTGATCAGAAGGTCAAAGGCGCCAGGATCGGTCTTGAACGCCAGCAACGCTTCCTCGCTCTGCGAGAAAACTGTTACTTTGTAGCCGAGTTTGCCAAGAGCCCTCTTGGTCATGGCTCCCAGGGTCACCTCATCGTCGACAAAGAGAATACTTTCGGATCCCGACAATGGCTTCTCTGTTTTCCTGTCAATGAGATATCCTGCACGACTAGCAATCGGTAAGAAAATCTCAAAGGTTGTGCCCTTGCCCACCTCACTTTCAACCGTGATCGCCCCTTTCAGATCGGTAACAATACCGTGCGTAACCGAAAGCCCCAACCCTGTTCCACCTTGATCTTTTCGAGTGGTAAAAAAAGGTTCAAAGATATGACTTTTCACTTCCGGGGACATGCCGCAGCCGGTGTCGGCTATCGTCAGCCGAAGAAATCGTCCCGGTGTCGTTCCGGAATAGAGGGCGGCAAATGAGGCATCAAGGTCCACCTCATAGAGACTAACACTCAAGACTCCTCCTTGCTGTTGCATTGCCAACCCGGCATTGGTACACAAATTAATCACCACCCGATGAATCGCAGTCGGATCGGCCATGACATTGGCTTCCGAGACAATATCCTGTTGAATCGTAATGCTGGAGGGCAGGCTGGCCCGCAGGAATTTGAGGGCTTCGTTAACTACAAGTTTAACCTGGATAGGCTTTTCTTCCTGCTTGGTCTCACGGCAGAAGGTCAAGATTTGTTTGACAAGCTCAGTTGCCCGGTCGGCAGAGGCCATTACGGCCTTCAGGTCTTCAAATGACAAGGCGTCTTCAGGAATCTCCGACATGGCCAACTCGGTAAAACCACGGATCGCGGCCAGGACATTATTGAAATCGTGCGCAATGCCGCCGGCCAACGTGCCGATGGCCTCCAGCCTTTCAGCCATTACAAGTTGCTGTTCCATTTTAACCTGAGCCGTGACGTCCCGCCGCGCCGCGACATACCCTACAATGCGGCCGGTGGCTTCCCAGATTGGCGCAATTCTAGTGTCCTGCAGGATGTCGCGGCCATCCTTGTGGCGGTTCGAAAATCGCCCATGCCAAACCTGCCCCGCTCTGATCGTTTTCCAGAGATCTTCATAAAAAGCCTTATCATGTCTGCCGCTTTTGAATACCCTGGTGTTTTTGCCCACTAGTTCGGCGGCTGCATAGCCTGTCGAGCATTCCACCGCTGGATTCACATACTGAATATTTCCCTCGGTATCAGTAATGATGATATCGTCAGCCGCAGACTCAACAGCCGCCACCAGCCGCATCTCGGTTTCTTCGGCCTTTTTACGTTCGGAGATATCGGCAATGAGACCATCGTAGGCGACAAGTTGGCCTTGATCATCCCGCCTGGGCACCAGGATATTACTGATCCATCTGAGCAAGCCGTCCTGATGGCGGATTCGGTGTTCCAAAAAAAGTGAAACGTCGGAAGTCAGGATGGCCTGCGCCGTCTGCACAACCTTTGGCCTGTCTTCTTCAGGCACCATCTTATACCAAAGGTCGGGATCAGCCTCATATTCCTCTGCTGTAAAGCCGGTTACCCCGTAACAGCCTGGCATATAACTAGTTTTGACGACTTGCCCATCTATGAGGGTGGCGGTATAAACATAGCTGGTGACCGAGTTCAGCAGAGTTCGATAACGCGATTCACTCTCCCTGAGTTCCTTGGTCCTCTCAGCCACCAGCCCCTCAAGTTGGAACCGATAGCGGCGATTCTCCGCAAGGAGCCGCGCCCGTTCCAAAGCGCCTTCTATAACAATATGAAACTCGTCCACTTCCTCCACGGGTTTTAATATGTAATCCCATGCTCCCTCACGAATGGCATTGATAGCGTCTCGAATGTTGCTGGTACCGGAAACAACAACAACCGGCGTATCAGGACTCGTCGCCTTTAGCTCCGCCAGCAAGGCCATTCCGTCCATCCCGGGCATCCACAGGTCGGTCAGAATTATATCCGGACGCTTGTCGACAAAGATCTTGAGCGCCTCATTACCATCGGCTGCCGCGTAGACAGTATAGCCCAGCTTCTCCAAAATGCCCTTAAAGGTCCGCCGGATCAATGCCTCGTCATCAACGACCAGCACTGTTATCATTTCGCTCATGAGTGAATCTTCCATTTTATCGACAAACAAATTATGGGCATTCTTGCCTTAATGCACTTCTGATTAATATTGCCAGATCATGAATAACATACGGTTTCACGATGTATTCTTTGATTCCAACTAATTTCGCACTTTGTTCATTAATCTGCGTGCTGTAACCTGTGCTGAGTATTATCGGCAGATCCGGCCTGATCAGCAGCAACTCTATGGCAAGTTCGGTTCCGGTTAGCTCCGGCATTGTCTGGTCGGTTAAAACAAGATCAATCTCAGCCGGAGTCGACCTGAAGATGTTAAGAGCCTCTTTGCTGCTCGTCGATGCGATAACCTTATAGCCCAGACGTTCAAGCATTCTCGTCGCCATTTTAACAATATTCGGTTCATCGTCAACCAAGAGAATAGTCGCATTGCCCTTAACCTGGGGGGCGCTTTGTTCAAAATCCGGTTCGACAGCCTCTTGGTTAACCATTGGAAAATACACTCGAAAAGTGCTGCCTTTTCCCTCACAGCTTTCAACGTCAATCATTCCGCCATAACTACTGACAATGCCGTGCGTTACCGACAGGCCCAAGCCAGTCCCTTTGTCCACTTCCTTGGTTGTAAAATACGGATCAAAGATCCTTTCAAGAACCGCTGGCTTTATTCCGGTACCGGTATCACTTACCTTGAGCACGACATATGGTCCTGGTGCGACATTAAAGTTTTCACGGATATCGTTAGCTGAAATAAACTTTTCTTCCATTTCAATCTCAAGGACTCCACCTGTTTTCTCCATGGCATGGTAGGCATTCGTACAAAGATTCATCACTATCTGGTGGATATGGGTAGGATCGCCAAGAATAGTGCCTGAAAGGGGCTGGAACCTCTGCCTGATCTCTATGGTTGTTGGAATTGTCGCCCTTAACAACTTTATTGTTTCTTTAACAATAGGCTGGATGTTGATGGGGTGGCGTTCTCCTTCGGTTTCCCGACTGAATATCAGAATATGGGCAACCATATTTTTGGCTCGATTTCCCGCCGTTAGTATCTGATCAATAAATTCTCTGATCTCACTGGTTTCGGGAACCTCTTCCCTGGCCATATCGGCATATCCGATAATTGCAGCAAGAATATTGTTGAAATCATGAGCAATCCCACCCGCCAACGTGCCGATTGCCTCTATCTTCTGTGACTGCCGAAGCTCGCCTTCAAGCTTCTTCTTTGTGGTAACATCCAGGCTGTATTCAATTACTTGAATGACCTTGCCCTCTTTGTCGAAAATCGGGTAACCGTGTACTTCGAAAAATTTGGCTTTTCCCTGGTCGTCATAGTGAATATGATCTAAACACACGGGCAGCAAAGTTTTTTTAATTTCTTTTATAGTGCAGGGGTGATCTGTCCCTCCGCACGGTTTGTCGGAGTGATGGGTCAGAGAGTAACATGTCGAATTTTCTGAAAGACTACCGAAGTTGGCGGCTTTGTTGGCCATTTTGATGGTGTAATTATCAACATCAATGACATGTAATGGATGGGTCAACGAACTCATAATATTATTCATGAATTCATTCTGCTGGATGATCTGAACTTCGGCTTCTTTTATTTCAGCCATTTGTTTTTCCAGAGAATGAATCGTTTCAACAAGTTTTGCAGTCATGCTATTGAAGGACGCTGCCAAAACCCCGATCTCATCCTGTCCGGAGATTTTCGCCTGCTGCGAAAAATCGCCTTCTCTGATCGCGCGGGATACTCTTGATAGCGATTCAATCGGCCGGATGATTTGCCGGGCCAAGATCAATTCCAAGGCGACAGCTCCTCCCAACGCGATCAGCAAAAAAACCAGCACAGCGGCCAGAGAGCGAACAGTATATCGCAGTGCCTCGGATAGCGGCAGTTCGGTAACTATATTGAACTGCTGATTACCAAACATTATGGTATTCACATCGACTAGAGATTCTTGCCCTTGTAATCCCATTATGATAGCAGCCTGTTGGGGCACGGCAACATATGTCCCTCTTAAGACCATGGAAGGGTTCGGATGTGCGAGAAGCCTGCCATGCCGATCTAAAATATAGGCAATGCCTGATTCACCAATACGTATATCTCTCAATACATTAATCATGAATTCCATCTTGATTTCGGCGACCAGAACCCCCATTAAATCCAAGTTCCGAAGGTCGACAATAGGAATGGCTATTTTCATGAAAGGCTCGCCGGTCCGTTCATAAACAAATACAGGGCTGTAGTAGACTTCGCCTTTACCGGCCGGAATCAAAAATTCTTCGGCCCGGGATAGGTTTCTGTTCTCAGTAGGTGGATAAAATGTTTCCCGAGAGAGACGTACCAGCTCATTACCTTTGCTGTCCAGCAGATCAAGAGAATTGAGAATATTTATATGCTTTTTGTCGGCAGCGGAAAAAAGCAGTTTCGAAAGCATCTGGTATTGGCTGTTGTAGTCCAGATTGATAGGATTATTAATCCTGACTGACGATAACAATATGGCTTCTTGCTCGTGGATATTCGAACTTATTGTATTGGAAACCAACTGAGTCAACTTGTTTTGCAGTTCTTTTATTTCCTGTAATTGAACCATAAGGTTCTGCCATACCAGGAGCCCCCCAAAAAACAATAATGGGCCGATTGAGAGGATTATCAGCCAGATCTGAAACTTCCTCCTGATGCTTTCTTTAATAGTCTTTTGCATTGAAAGTACCTATCGGGAGATGAAAGCAGCCTGTTGCAGGATGTCGTTTGGAATTTCAAGGCCGATGGACTGGGCAGTTTTAAGATTGATTCCAAAGGAAAATTCTGATGTCTCCATGGGCAATTCGGCGGGAGAAGTGCCATGCAGAATGGTGTGAGTGAGACGGGCAGCCTGCGAGCCTATTCGATCATCCAAAGGGCCGTATGACAATAGCAGGCCGTCATCATAATTTACGTGTCCAGCCGAAATCGTTGGAAATTTTCGCTCTTTTGCTTTGTCCAGAACGATGTTTATGTTGGCGCCGACCAGCCAGGAATGGACCAGAAAGACGGCGTCAATGTCTTTGGGTATGGATGTCATCGTTGCCCGGAGATCATCAACTGTTTTGACCTCGGCAATTGTCAGTTTGAAACCGGCGGTGGCGGCGCTTTGCTCAAGCTCGGTAAGACTTTGTTTTGCAGCCCCGGTGTCAAAACAAACCGGAACAAAAATATGTTTTGAACCTGGCGCAATGGCCGATAGCCATTCCAAGGCCTTTGGCGTGCTGCCGCGCAGCTGGACACCGGTAAGATTACCACCCGGTTTAGTCAAACTTCCAACTACCCCGGTGCCAATGGCGTTGTACAGAACAGCCACTACAGGGATGCCGGCGCCTTGCGTATATTGTGCAGCCATCTTGGTGGCAGGTGTGGTCATGGCAAAAATCAGATCGACTTTTTTTGCCAGCATGGTTTTGAGAGCCTCTTCAATGCGTTTGAGATCGTTAGTTTCGTTTTTAATATATGTTACGTTTTTCCCCTCGATATACCCAAGTTTTTGCATATGGCGCAAGAATCCTTGCGCCCCTTCCTTTTCTCCGGGATTGGGATTGATAAAGCCGATGACATATGCCTTCTCAGAAGTTTTACAGCTAACGATGCCTGTCAGTATTGCCATTAATCCGAAAATTACAAGTGCCGGAAGCAAAGGGACGACTTTACAATATCTAATTGGAATAGTGTACATTCTCTAATATCTCCCTTGGGCAAGTATTGCAGATGGACTCGCTTTATAATCTCATGAGGTTGCCCGAATAATGTCCTCGAATAGTGAATGGATACCCATAAAGCAGTCAAAAACTGTGGGGTCGAAATGCACCCCGCGCCCTTCCATCATAATCGCCAGTGCCTTTTCCTTGGGTAAGGCCTTGCGGTACACCCTGTCACACATTAAGGCGTCATAAACATCGGCGATCGCCACGATCCGCGCCGCCAGCGGAATCTCCTCGCCTCGTAATCCTTGCGGATAGCCTCTGCCATCCCACTTTTCGTGATGAGAGAGGGCTATATTCTTCGCCAGAATCAATAATGGTATGTCAGAGCCATCCAAGAGGGAGGCGCCGATTTTGGCATGCGTTTTAACTATTTCAAACTCTTCGGCTTTCAACGGTCCAGGTTTGCGCAGAATCAGATCAGGGATACCGATCTTGCCGACATCGTGCATCGGTGCAGTGATCCGCAGAGAGTCGACATTCATGGGCAACCAACCCAGGGCCTTGGCAAGCTCTGCCGAAAAAAGGCCGATCCGCCGGATATGAGCCCCCGTGTCATCATCCCGGTATTCCGAGGCCCAGACCAAGCGGTGCATAATCTCTTCTTCACGCGCCCGGATTGCCGCTGTCCGCTCCAACACCTTTTTCTCCAGTTCCTGCTCATAACGCTGACTGATAAGCACAAGTTTCCGTCGTTCAAGGGCGTTGACCACGTTGATCAGAAAGTCATTCCGGTCAATGGGCTTGATTAAATAGCCAAAAGCTCCCAAATGCAGGGCGTCAAGGGCTATCTGTCGGTTATCAAGCGCCGTAACCATGAGAATAGCGGTATCCGGGGCCTTCTGCTTAACCTCGGTGATCAGTTCAAGTCCTGATCTGCCGGGCATCGAAATATCTGAAACGACCAGCTCGAACTGCTGCCCGGCCAGCTGGTCAACAGCCTCGCTAACGTTATAGGCTTTTTGCGATTCATAACCCTCTGCTTTAAGCCAACGGGACATGAGGTTACAGATATCAGGCTCGTCATCGACCACAAGAACCTTGACAGGACCGCAATCGGCTGCCAGCTGCCCTACCTTTATCAGATTATCAGCCAAATCTAACATATTTATCCTCCAGTAAAACTTCACATAACAACAAATCACATGCGAAAATAACGCCTATTGCCGGTCCTTATCATCCAGGATATCCCGGATGACCTGCGTAAACTGCCTGCTGATAATCGGTTTCATGATATACCCTTTAATGCCGATGGCCTTGGCCTTTTCCTGATTTATCAACTCGCTAAATCCGGTGCACAGGATAATCGGCATTGCCTTCTTGAGCGCCAGGATCCGTTGGGTCAGCTCAGATCCAGTCAGCTTGGGCATATTCATATCGGTTATAACCAGATCAAAGTCATCCGGGTGGACGGAAAACGCCTCGAACGCCGCTACGCTGTCGGTAAAGCTCGTTACCTTATAGCCTAGACTGGTAAGTAGTTGCTGCTCATATCTGACAATCTCCATCCGATCATCAACCACCAGAATTCGCTCAGTACCGGTTGGCAGGGGGCTGACAATCTTATGTTCAGACAGATCATCGGAGAAATCTATCAAAGGTAAATAGACATGAAAGGTTGATCCTTTATTGGGTTCGCTGTAAACGGTAATCAGGCCGCCAAAGTTCTTGACGATCCCGTGGACAACCGCTAAGCCAAGGCCGGTTCCATCCCCAAATGGCTTGGTAGTAAAATATGGCTCAAAGATTCTTTCCATGATTTTTTGGTCCATACCATGCCCGGTATCGCTGACCTCGAGCTTAAGATACGATCCTGGAGAGAGTTCGGATTTGTTGTCTCTTATTGCACCCGCTTCCAGATCAACATGGCTTAAAGCAACTCCCAAAATGCCGCCATTAACTAGCATGGCATGATAGGCGTTTGTGCACAGATTCATGATGACCTGGTAAATCTGGGTGGGATCGGCCAGCACCATGGAGCGCTGCGGGGAGATGTTCTGATGTATCTCAATGTTGGCCGGCAGGCTTGAGCGTAACAGTTTAATAACTTCCTTGGCGACCAGCTTTACCTCAACCGGTCCTTGCTCTTGTTCGGTCTGCCGACTGAACAGCAGGATCTGACGCACCAGATCTTTGGCGCGCAGTGCTCCCTCAATAATCATCAGCTGATCTTCGTGTTCAACACTTTGTGAAGGTAATGTTTCAAGCACCATCTCCGCATAGCCCAGGATAGGGGTTAATATGTTATTAAAGTCATGGGCAATACCGCCGGCCAGGGTGCCGATAGCCTCCATCTTCTGGGCTTGCAGAAGCTTCTTCTCTAATCCCACCCTTACCAGAGCCCCCTGCAGCCGTTCAATGGTTCCGGCAACACTACTGGCCGCAGCCTGTAAAATCGCCTCGGCATTCTCATCACGCCAGGAACCCTCTTTGATATATAGGGTAAATACGCCAAGCAGCTTCTTGTCAGCTGAAAGAATCGGAATACAATAGTGGCCGTGCGGATGCATGCCATCGAACCCGATATCGTGTCTTTCGTCGACATGATTAGCAAAAACAACCTTTCTACTCACTGCCGCTCGGCCGCAGAGACAGACGCCAAAGGGCAATCTCGCGCATTTCTGTTGCAAGGGTACGGCCAAACCCTTAAATGCCTTGAGCACCAGAACCTCAGGATCATCTTCAATCAAAAAAATCGCGCCCTGCGGTTCAAGTGACAGCCAGGGCAGGGAAACCACGCAAGCGATAAACTCGTGGAGCAGTTCGTCCATGTTTTCGCTTTCAAGCGAAAGGTGTTGAATTTTATTGATTGTCGCCGTGGTTTGATAACTGCGCTCCAGCCAGTCTTCAGTCTGCTGACGTTCCATTATCTCGCCCTTAAGCTGCTCGTTGATTGCTTGCGCTTCCTCGTGTTGTTGCTTGATTAGTTGTTGATCACGGTTTATCGATTTTTCCAATCGGCCCAGATATCGGTAAAAAAAGACGGTCAGGAGCACTCCCAGCATGATGGCGGTGGTAAAATTTATAATGGTAATTTCTCGTAAAGAGGATAATTCTGCGGTTGTGTCGTAGAGGACATGAAAATCGCCCAGATTCATACCTACGGCATCAGAAAAAGGGAATGTCCGAACCTGATAGATATGATTATTCAAGGTCAGCGTTTTATCGGCAAAAGAGCCCTTCTCATATAATTTGCCAAATATCCTTAAAAGGTTGTCCTTATCCATTAACAAGGTGATGTCGATTACAACCATGTCAGACAGGGTCTCCCAGGGTTGGAGGTCGGCCTGTTTATTAAGCATACGGCGGCCCTCATCCCAACCATCCCGTGACAGCAAGCTCTTGTTGATGGCAAGAACAAAATCAACCCTCAACACATCTTTGAGATGCTTGGTAATATGGGGCAACTCTTCTCCCAGTTCAATATAACCGGTAACCCGGCCGTTGATCACCCAGGGAAGCACCACTCGCAGGGTAAGTGTGCCAAGCGGACCAAGTTCGATGCCGTGCACAGCCTTCTCCTGCTTCTTTGTCTCCCGCAAGGTGTAGCGCTCAATTGGGTCTCCATGCTTTTGGGGGTGGTGTACTCGCAAAAAATTAATTCCATTTGGCTGATGAAAGTAAAAATGGCTTATCCCATAATTGTTCCGCATATCATTAAACAAGGGCAAACTCTGTTCGTAAAGCCTTTGCCGATCTTGTGCCAGCCAGCTTTTTTGTAACTCGGGGTTTTCGGCAATATAATTAAGCATCACATGGATTTTGGCAGCATCTTCCTCGATATGGTGGGTGAGCATTTTTTGGGTTGTGTCAAAGATCTCATTTGCATTTTTGCTGATATTTTTGCGAACGACCATATTAATGCCGATGATCGGTACAACAATGGCTATCAACAAACAGATACAGACAGGGACAATGATTTTATTTTTGATACTTGGGTTGTGCATACCTGTTCCTGAATATTAAGCAGTAACGCCTATCAATAAAGGCCGGCAAGCGGCTGCCGAGGAGGGGGCAGCCGCTTGACCCGGGGGCGGGTTTTGAGTGGCCTTCAAAAAATGCAATAAAGACGAAAAAATATGTTGATTCGGAAATGGCATGACTGTCATTTCAAGAAAATATTATTTCCAAAAAACGTGCCAAGGCCGAAAAATAATGTGGAGAACGAAATTTCAAAAAGATAAAAACATGAGCAAACCTGCTCAACAAGGGCTTTTGTCTGATATTTCAGACAATATCCGGAATATCAGACAAAATATAACTGAACTAATATGACTTTGGATAGGCACCTGGGTAGTGATTAAGTAAAGGCCATTCGAGTCGTCCACAAATATCAGATTTTGGCCGACTGTCTAACACAGCGTGCTGCTGCTTTGATAGCCATGATTTGCCGCTCATAGCATTTATTATGATACTCAATGAGCTCAACCGCCTCATATGGGAATAAATTTTCGGCGTAGTGATATTTTTCTTCGAGAGAGCAATCCTCCCGGATTTTCGAAAATGGGCAATCCTCCCTTGGATTCCTATTAATAGGACAGGCCACTACAAGGCTGAAAATGAAAATCCTCAAGTCATGCTGCTGATTCTGCAAGATGCTGTTCCCATCTGTTGACATTCTCTGCCTCTTGTGTTGTTACTGATGGAGTGGGATGAGATTTCGTTAATAGTTATTCCCTGCAATCTTCTTTAGTTAGCAAAAAACGCGCCAAGACAACTAATCTATAATAATAACGAAATTCAAATGAGATAGCATAAATGCTCAGGGTTGCCTGAGCATTAACTCATGCCAGACACGTCTGAAATTCCAGACGTATCTGATGTTTCAGACAAAACAATGGGCTATTGTGTAGGGGCGAAAATTTTTTCGCCCCTACTTTCTGGAAACGGAGTGTTCCTTGAGGAGGGTATAAAGGTGGGCTCGAGATAGCCCTGAGATATGGCAGGCCTCATCAATATTGCCGCCGGTCACGGCCATCAGGCTTTTCAAATAGTTTTTGGTGGTTGTTTCACGGAATTGCTGGAATGGCTGGAGATTTGGCAAGGGCAGATCTCTGCGGGATCCGTCATCTGCCGGAATCGATTGCCCAAAATTGGCGATCGCCCGGGCCGCATGCACCCTGATCTCGGTTGGCAGACAGTTGCTGTACAGGGTTTGCTGGGGGCCGGCCACTGCTACCGCATGTTCCATGGCATGGATAAGTTCACGGACATTGCCAGGCCATGGATAAACGGCCAGGGCTGCAAAAAACTCGGCGGAAATTCCTTTGGCGTCAATAGCGGCTCGTTCGCAGATTTTCGCGACAACTACCTGAGCGATTTCACGGGGGTCGCCAGCCCGCTCTCGCAATGGTGGCAGATGAATAGCGAGGGCCCGCAACCGGAAAAGCAGATCTTCTCGGAATAGACCATCACGCCCCATCTGGTCTAGAGTCCGGTTGGTGGCAGCCACCAGACGGAAATCGCTATCCACCTCCCGGTCAGCGCCGACCGGCCGGAAACGACGCTCCTGGATGGCGCGGAGAAATGCTTTCTGGACAATAAGCGGCAGTTCGCCTACTTCGTCCAGAAACAGGGTGCCGCCATTCGCCTGCTCAAGGAGACCAATCCGATTTTCCGAGGCGCCGGTGAACGCGCCTTTCCGGTGGCCGAACAGCATGCTCTCGACCAAGTTCTCTGGCAGGGCTGCACAATCTACAACGACAAAACTTTTTTGCTTGCGGCGGCTATTGTTATGGATGGCCCAGGCACACAGCTCCTTGCCGGTTCCGGACTCACCGGTAATCAAGACATTGGCATCGGAACCGGCGGCCTGGGCCATGGAATCGAAACACTCCTTCATGACCGAGCTTTTGCCGATCATCTCGCCCAGATCAAGAGCGCGGGGTGCTGCCGCTCTCTTCTGCAGGCGATACTCAAGGACATTGGCTAAAGGCAGGACAAGATCTGACATTGTGCCCTGTTTTGGGATATAACTCCAGGCGCCGCTCCTTACCGCTAACTCCGCGCCATTCGAATTGCTATTGCCGGTGATGATAACAATTTCAGGTTGCTCCGGTAAACCTTTAAGGGGGCCGATGGCCGTAAGCCCGCTGCCGTCCGGAAGATTAACATCGAGAAAAATGACGTCAGGGCAAAAGGTTTCTGCTAATGTTAATCCTTCCTTGATGCCGGCAGCCCTAGCGCTTTCGTGACCCAGCACAGTCAATTGCCGGAGGAGCATTTTGGCATAAACAGGATCGTCATCAATTATTAAAACCTTACCCATGGATTATTTCCTTACTCAAAACGTTATCATTAACAATGGGCAAACACTCACTGGATTACTTTCCCACATCAATCGCCATGACGAATCAGGGTGCGAATAATATCGGTCTTGCCGACCACTCCGACAAGCCGGCCATACTCTAACACGGGCAGGGTATGCATGTTATTGTCGGCCATGATCGAGGCCAACTCTTCAATCGGGGTATCGGTATTTACGGTGATAGGATTCCGAGTGCAGATATCCTGAACGGTTTGACCTGCCATCTTCTTGATCTCCTGTTCGAATTTTCCTGGTTTTTCAAGAAAAATCACCGAATCAAGAATAGTGATCACGGTCGGAATATGCAGTTTTTTGGTCTGATCAATCAGGTCGTTTTCCGTAACGACCCCAAACAGATCGCCCGAGGCGTTCAGCACCGGCACTCCGCTGATCTTTTTATGACAAAAAATGGCGGCCAACTCCTCAACCTGCATATCCATCGGCACTGTCAATACTTCCTTTGTCATGATATCTTTTGCTGTAAGCATCTTATCCTCCTGTTTTTTATATAAAAACTTATAATGAAATCTATTTTGGATCGCTATTTCCAAGTTGACTGCAAGCCTTGGGTATTTCATTGGCCAGTTCCGAAGCTGTAAATCCCATCTGTATGCCAAGGTTTGCGGCCAGACGATCGCCGGCCAGACCATGAATATAGACAGCCAAACAGGCTGCCGGCCAGGGTTGCAGGCCTTGAGCAATAAAGCCGGCGATTATACCGGTCAAAACATCACCCATTCCGGCAGTCGCCATGCCGCAGTTACCAGTTGGATTAAGAGCCAGAGAGCCGTCCGGTCCGGCAATAACACTACCCGCCCCTTTTAAAACAACTATAACCTGATTGTCGCATGCAAAGGTTGAGGCAATTGCCAGGCGATCGGCCTGCACCTTTAAAGTCGATCTGCCAATCAACCTGGCCATCTCGCCCGGATGCGGGGTTAAAATTCGTGGCGCCGGAGGGTTGCGCAGCACTTCAGGCTGAGCAGCCAGGATGTTCAAGGCGTCGGCATCAACAACCATTGGCACTTTGCTCTCCTGATAAAGTCGGATAACTAAATCCCCGGTAGTGGCTCTGGTGCCGATACCGGGTCCGATTGCCAACACCTGTTTCTTCTGCAAAGCGGAAAGTATCTCAACAAAGTGGCTGCTCGCAAACCAGGGGTTGCCGGAATCGGCCAGCGGTTCGGTCATGATCTCGGGAATAGCTGCAAAAATCTGAGCAAAGGCAGGCAGTGCCGCTAGGGTGACCAGGCCGCAGCCGGCCCTTAAGGCAGCATGCCCGCATAACAGGGCAGCGCCGGTTTTTCCAGCGGAGCCTGCCACGACCAAAAGATGGCCGAAGGTTCCCTTGTGTCCTGCTGGCTGGCGGGTCGGCAGCAGTTTCCGTACCACTGCTGCTTCCAGTAAAGTCATTTTGATGTTAGCCGCCTTTACAGCCTCAGGCGGGATGCCGATATCTTCTACCTCTATCCGCCCGGCAAAACCGGAGCCGGTCGTGATCAGCAGACCTGGTTTCCCCACGCCTAATGTGACAGTCAAATCAGCCCGCACACAAGGACCGGTAGTTTGACCGCTATCGCTGTTGAGCCCGGAAGGAACATCAACTGCTACTACTGGTCCGCTAAATCCATCTATCAAGGAGACTGCTGCTTCATAATGCCCGGCCAGTGCCCGTGACAACCCGGTGCCGAACATAGCATCCACTATCAGCCATATTTCGGCAAAATCATGGGTGGCGCTTGCCAAATCCTCAGTGTTGGTTACCAGACGAATATCAATGGCAAGATTGCGGACAATCTCCAGATTGGTGGCAGCATCGCCTTTCATCTCCTCAGGATGAGCTAAAAGAAAGACGATCGGCAAGGCACCCCGTTGATATAGATGACGGGCGATCACCAGACCATCGCCGCCATTATTACCCGGCCCGACGAAAACAGCAACCTTGCGACCAGTAGGCAAACCAAAATTATTGACCAGTCGGTCAACTATACCTCGACCAGCGTTCTCCATCAGGACTAGACCAGGAATGCCGTAGCGCTTGCAGGCCTCGTTATCAAGTGCTCGCATTTGCGCGGAGGTTGCCAGCTTCATCAATACTCCCAGTAGAGTTTGGTCGAAAAGTGGGGCGTTAGCCTAAAAGGCACTACTAAAAGTCAATATTGATTGATAATCATACTCACAATGAAAAATAAACCGCAAGGCTACCCTGCCAATTAATCCTGCTAACCGGAAAAATTCTGCGATAAACCTGAAGGCCTCACAAAAATAAGAAGATAAACCTTTGACACCAAAGGGGCCAAAAAATTCGGAATAAAAAATCGTGAAAATGTAACGAGAAGGGAGAAGCCGCCGCACAACAGACCTTATGTCAATTTACCCATAATATTTATAACTGCGTGCTCCAAACTTTCCGGAGTAAAAGGCTTCTGGATGAAGGCATCATCATTAAGGTCATCTTTCCTGGCCAGAGAAGGACACATATAGGCCGACATAAACAGGAGTTTGATATTCGGCTGTGTTTTTTGGATGTACTGGGCTAACTCATAGCCTTTCATCTCCGGCAGCATTACATCGGTAAGTAGCAGATCAATTTTTGTATTTGGATTATCTACGAGATTGATGGCTTCTTCAGCAGTGGTTGCCGTGAAAACCCTGTAGCCCATTTCGACAAGAATCTCTTCGGTGAAAAGTAAGATATTTGTCTCATCATCAACAATCATAACTGTTTTTATATTCTGTCTGTTCATAACAACCCATCCTACTTATTAGCTACAAATTAGTCGCCTGCCAATCGAGGTCAAACTACCTGATGGCTAGCGCAGCAGATTTTTTTCAGTTCTCTATAATATACCGATTGCCCCATGAATTCATCACAAAACTGCAAGCATATTTTTTTGCGGTATATTGTTGTATTGGATGAAAGAGCACTGAATGATGAGCCGTATATAATATTTTTTTTGGTACCGGCTACCTGAATGATAGCACTCTTTAATCAGAGTGTTAAAAATTGCACAAGAGCCTGCCGTAAGAGAAGCAGCGTGAGAAGAATGCTTGCAGCAAAGCAGGAATTGGTGTAAAAAAAATTCGCTTAAAATGCCTTAACCTATTGTTGATCAATAATATTGCCCCCATAGCTCAGCGGATAGAGCACAGGATTCCTAATCCTGGTTAGCGCAGGTTCAATTCCTGCTGGGGGCACCAGTACCAAGGGTTTGCTGGTTTCTCGCAAGCCTTTTTTTGTGGCTTGTTGCTTATTGCTGCCCACACCTTTTTGTTACGGCTCTTGCCTCAAGCATCTCAACCTGTTGCAATTTAACAGCCCTCTTCCTTAATAGTCTTGACCTGCACAACTGTTTTTCAATATAATACCTCATCAGTTATGCTTAAATCACCGTTTACAGGAGGTCTGCCATGTCGCTTAAAATAGCAAACAATCCGATCTCGATCTTTTCCAGCCTGCAACTCCAAAAAACAAATCAAAAGCTTTCTAATACACTTGAGCAGATCTCTTCAGGCAGTCGAATCAACAGGGCTGCAGATGACGCCGCCAGTATGACTATTACCGACAAGATGGATAGCGATATTCGTGGCTTTGGTCAAACGATCCGCAATGCCAACGACAAAATCGCCATGATCGAGATCAGTGATGGAGCTTTGCAGAAAGCAGCGGAAATTGTCCTTGATGTCAGGTCTAAGGCTTTGCAGGCTGCTCAGGACGGTCAGTCACCTGAATCAAGAGCTGCCTTGCAGGCCGATATCACAAAGTCACTCAGCTCTCTAGATGGCCTGACAAAAAATACTACCTATAACGGCAAAAAGCTGATTGATGAGGACATTTCAACTCTGGCTTTTGCGGTGGAAAACAGTGCGGGCAGCACCAGCACAACCACCCCGGGGTCTGACAAGACCAGTAGTCTAGCTCAAATCAACGTTACCGACCAGCAAGGCGCCCAGGAAGCTTTGCAAGTCACGGACGCTGCACTTGAGTACATCAACGGGCAAAGGGCAGATCTCGGTGCGGAGCAGAACCAGCTCTCTGCAAACATAGATAACCTGTCAACTACCGTAACAAACCTTGCAGCGGCGCAGTCCTCTATAGCCGATGTCGACTACGCTGAACAATCGATGAATTTTATGCAGCAAAAGCTCCTTTCCCAGGCCCAGATTTTTGCGCAAATCCAGACTGGCGGGATCAACAAAAAAAATATTTTAGAGCTATTGCAAGGGTAATCTTGAGTTCGAATTTACTGCGAACTATAAGCCTGAGCTCTTACTATTTTTTTGAGTCAGTCTCTTATTTAAAGCCTGCTGTGAAATTCCCAGCAGTTTTGCTGCGGTAGTCTGATTGTTGTTTGCCCTTTTCAGAGCCTCCACGATCAATAGCGATGTAACCTCCTTAATAGTGGGCAACTCCAGGGAAAAAACAACTTTATTTCCTTGATCAGGATTGAGGGCATCATGTTCAGAAAATTTATCTCTCTGCGGCCTTCTGAAATATGAGCGAAATACCTCTATGGACAGTTTGTCGTCCGACTGCCGACTAACCGCATCAAACACCATATCCTGAAATTCTCGAACGTTTCCTGGAAATGGAAAGGTCTTAAGAAGTGCAATAAGCTCCTTGGGCACCGAAGGCAGAGGTTTATGCAGGGCCTGAGCAGCCTTATCGAGGAAAAAATCAAATAATAAGGGAATATCTTCCAGTCGTTCACGCAGCGGCGGCACATTAATATGATGGGATCTAAGCCTGAAATTCAAATCCTCCCTAAATGCCCCGCTGCGCTGCAACTTCCAGAGGTCCTTGTTGGTTACAGCCAAAATCCGGACATTGGCAATTCTCGAACTGTTTGAGCCCAAAGGCATATATTCGCCGTACTGAACCAAACGCAGTAACTTGACTTGCGAGGTTAAACTCAAGTCGCCAATCTCATCAAGAACAAGGGTCCCGCCTTCAGCCCTTTCCAGCAGGCCTTTTTTCTCGCTATCAGCTCCGGTATAGGCACCTTTATAATGACCAAACAAAGTATCAGAGAACATATTGTCGTCAAGACCGGCGGCATTAACCATTAAAAAACGGCCGGTTAATCCGCTTGCCCCATGAATTGCCTCAACAATCAACTCTTTACCGACCCCGGTTTCGCCGGTAATCAGCACTGGTTTGCCGGTTTTGGCAATTGATTCGATATACTGAAATATCTCCAGCATTTTGCTGCTTTTTGTGATAATCTTATCAAAAATATTATTGTTGGGGTAACTCATGTTATTAGTCGATTACCTTTATCAAGATAGCCATTTCCGATATTGTGAAATGCAGGAAAATTTTTCATTTATCCTATAAGTAATCTGAGCAATATTCAATATATATTTATTAATCTGACAGTACACCCGTATTAATTAAAATGATCTTTGCTGCCACCTAACTTTTGGACAGAACTCCAGTTGATAAGATGAAACAATTTCAGAAGATTGTCAAAAAATGCAACTCATTCCTGATTTCGCGACAACTCAACCTGACTCTTTTTATTATCCTTATCCTTCTGATGGTTTTATTGTCAATCCTGCCCCAATACGAAACGTTTTTTAAGATCCCGGTAAAAACAGTTCTTGCCGTACTAGGACTTAACCTTTTTCTCTGCACATTAAGCAATTATAAAACGCTTTCAATACCAGTCCTGGTGATGCATCTAGGGTTTCTGGTTTCCATGGCTGCTTCTTTGATTCAGCTCATGGGGTATGTGGCAACAATCAATCTCCATATAAACACATCAACCACTACTGCCTTCCGTTGGGACAAGAATAAAGATCTGCCATTAGGATTTGATATGCTGGTGGAAGAGGTCGGGAGGGAGTGGTATCCCATTGATGTCAAGATTGGCGTGCTTAAAAACGGGGTCAAATCCGAACTTCATGAAACGCGCACCGGAGAAACAATCACTATTGATGGCTATTTGATTCGGGTCATCTCTCTTGATCCTGAAACCAAGGAACTTCTGTTAGCAGTCTTGGACAGTTCCGGCAAGTTGCTCGGTGAATATTCAACCACTAAAGGCCCTTTAGATGTACCGGAAACCTTCCAGTTATCGTTTAAACTTGTAGCATATAAGGATCCGATATTAAAGAGAATATGGACAACATTGAAGCTTTCTCGCGGCAACAAGACGCTTATTGCCGGCCGTTCCGAGGTAAATGCGCCTCTGGTCTGGAATGAAGAGGACTTACGATTCTATCTCACCAAGGTTGGAATAGACGATTTTGGAAATAGTTATGCCGGCATCCAGATTGTCAAAGATCCGAGTCCGCCGTTTGTCTATAGTGGATTCAGTATTACGCTAATTGGAGTTGCCTGGTATTTTACGAATTTAATTCGAAAGTCAAAAAAGATAAAATAGGCATGAAAGGGCTTTTTTCAGCTTATTGCCATCGCTATTATTTCTTTTGGGGCGGAGCTGGAGAATCCAACTTACGCGCCATCAGTTCGCGGAATACGGAATTCGGATAATGATTAATTGAATAATTGTAAATATTACGAGCTTTTATAAGACTTTCTGCCGTATTATGCTCAAAATATTTCTCAAATAATCTCCAAATGCTTTCCTGTGCGAGTCCGGTATCCGGACAGGTTGTTATGAGTTCGAGATAAAGTAGCTCAATTTTAGGAAAAGTATCTTCACCTGTCCGTCCTTGAGTCACGTTCAATATCTCTTCAAAGATTGCAAAGGCTCGTTTCTCCTGCTCCCCTTTCGCCACAACCGGCATGGGTTTATCAAAAATCAAGGAGGCGTCCGCTATGGGCTGTTCAACTCGAGCACAGGCAGACTGAATGATGATGGCCAATAACAGTAAGCAGATTGTTTTATTTTTCATAACTCTCCATCCCGGCTGAAGGTTTAACATCAAAATCAAATTGCCATATTATTGTATAAATGCAAGCAGTCTGGCAATAAGTTTATAAATTTCTCAGAATAGTTGCTAAAGCAGATGAAAAATAAATTGACATAACTAGGCAATATCCTATATAAGAAATCTTTTCACAGCACGAGCATCCGTGTTTTCCCAGCAGAAAGCCTTTCGCCGTGTTTTTTTCTGGAATTAATTCCTTCGTCGGATCTTGTAATAATTGAGGGAATTGTAGCAACCTACGATTAATACTATACTTATTTCAAAGCAGTGGAGAATTTATGATCGAAGTCGAAGTCAGAGGTGATATTGAGCAGGCACTGAGGCTGTTGAAGAAAAAGCTCCAGCTTGATGGTGTCAAGAAAGAACTAAAGCGCCGGGAGTATTATGAAAAACCTAGCGCCAAACGTCGGCGCAAACAGGCCGAAGCCAAACGTAAACTTCGTAAGCTCCAGATACGTATGGAAAGGGATGCTTAAGGCGATCTCTTCCTCGAATGAAGCATGAACGAGGAAAACAGGTTGGCCGTCCTTCCAAGTCCCCCCCTGACGAACAAGGCGGCCAGCCTTCCCTTAGCATATCATTAAAGCTTTTTTATGCCCAGCGCGATCAGTTTTTGCATTACCTCACGGCGGAACGCCGTCTAGCAACAAATACCATCCAGTCATACTCTTCCGATCTAACTTTTTTTCTCGATTCACTAAACAAGGCAGGTATTACTGATCTACAAGCTGTTGCGGGCGATCATGTCCGTAGCTTCCTTAACATCAGTTTTAATAAAGGTATATCCACCCGCAGTAATGCGCGCAGAATCTCCGCACTTCGCTCTTTTTTCCATTTCCTGCTATCGGAAAAAATAATTGATTCCGATCCAACAACTATAATCGATCTGCCAAAACCCAAACACTACCTTCCCAAAATCTTGACCGTTCCCGAAGTCACCAGATTGCTTACCGATTGGGATACGCGTTCGCCTTTGGCGATCCGTAACCTGGCAATGCTCAATCTGCTCTATGCTACTGGATTGAGAGTATCAGAGCTGGTGACGCTAAAGGTTACAGCCGTCAATCTGACTACTGGGCATGTTCGGGTAATTGGCAAAGGCTCCAAAGAACGGCTCGTCCCTTTTGGTGAGACTGCCGGAGAAAAAATTGAGGCGTATCTCCGAGGGGCAAGGGCAACACTGCTTAAGCGCCGCACCAGTAACCATCTGTTCATTACCAGCCGAGGTACGGTCATGACCAGACTGCGATTCTGGCAGATCATCCAGGAAACCGCCAACAGATTAGAATTCAGAAAAAAAATCAGCCCGCATATGCTCCGCCACTCATTTGCTACTCACCTGCTGGAAAACGGCGCAGACCTGCGTTCGGTCCAACTTATGCTCGGCCACTCCGACATTGCCACCACCCAGATCTATACCCATGTCGACAGCAACCGCCTGAAGACCATCCACCAGAAATATCATCCCAGAGGGTGAGAGCTTTTTTGACAAGCACCCTGTTGTGCTGCTAGGGACCTCCGTGGACAATTCTGCGATTAACTTTCGTAATTACCATCAGAGATCATTGCTGCAGCTTCTGCATCAATCAGCCATGAAATATATCCATGTAATGGCCTTAGGAGTTCGGCTGGATATCCATGACCTTGTTTTTTCCCCAGGATCTCTCCGACGATTCTGGCCTTGGAACTCCCTGAAACCAAAAAAATGATCTGCGAGGCATTGTTCAAAACTTGTGGAGTAATAGTTACTCTCCAGTTTCCGGCTGATTCTGAAAAGGTCGGGACTGCAAGGTGTTTATTTTCTAATAAAGCTTTGGCGCCGGGGAAGAGAGAAGCAGTATGACCATCTTCTCCCAGGCCGAGAATAATAAGATCGAACACCGGGATGGCAGCAGATCCAAAATGACCGGCCAGTTCCAGTTCATATTCCTTTGCTGCATCGACAGGGGTAAGTTCGCCCCGTATCCTGTGGAGGTTTTCAGTCTTGATAGAGATTTTTGAAATCAACTCTTCATATGCTAATCTATAATTGCTCTGGGCGTTTTCAGGTGAAACAGAGCGCTCGTCAGACCAGAAGATATGTACATACTCCCACTTGATCAACTCTCGGTAATCTGAACCAAGTAGGCGGAGAAGCAGTCGAGGAGTTGACGACAGCGCAACTTCGCCAACAATTGATACGGGAAATTGAACGTATTCCGGACAATCGCCTCGGAGAAATGTTTGATGTACTCCATTTTTTCCGACTCGGGCTTGAGGCGTCCACCCGGCAGAATGTTTCTTCCCCGCACAGGCAACCTTCGCCACGCCTTGCCTTTAAAGGGGCTCGACTCATGGGGGATGACATTACGCTTCTATCGCATCCAGGGTGCCGCTGATCGCATTGGGATGAACATCGGAAGGAATGTCGAAAGCGTCGCAGCCCCTTTTAATGTCCTCGAAAGTTGCCTCAACAAGGATTGCCTTCCACCGAAACCAAGAGAACCTTTCACAGGCAGCCAGAAATCGTCGCCGATAGGTTACCGTGCAAGCCACCACGTCTGCCAGGCTTTTTCGTTCAAGAGACAGGATCGTTTCCATTCCCTCGACCGTGTAGTCGCCGGTCTTCATGGTGGCCCGTCGTTCTCCGCCAATCCAATTCCGATGATTCGCATAAAGAAGAAACGGTTCTCGCTCTCTGGTATCCACCAACACGATTGGCTTGGGGATAGCAGCGCTACGGATGATACTCCGGCCATCACGCATTACTTTCAGCCGGCTGGTGCTTGGAGCAGCAAACAGATTGTCTTCCTGCATCAAAGGCTCCTAAACTCAATCATCAGGGCTTGATATAAGCATTCAGGCCGATGGTAATAGGTTTGCCGTCCACCATGACATCGGTTACGACATTCCCACGAGTGCTGGCCACGACGAGGGTTTTCCCGGATGCTGACTTCGTCGGTTTCTCCAGGTCGATCTCGATGCAGAGCTTGTTGTTCTTGATTTCAACTTTCATTGCCTTGTGTTCCTTCTTGGTGGTCGATGACTTGGGCGACAAAAAATGCTTAACCGTCCGTAAAAAATGTTTAATGTTTCAGTACGTTGGACGATGTGGACGATTGGGCGGTCTGTTAGCTGATTTCTTTTAGAGACAAGAAAAGAGCAAGTGGTGCCGGCCATTGTCCAGATTGTTTTATTAATTCAAGTGGTATCCCCAGCATCCTCATTTTCATCAGCATAGAGAGCGGAAAGGATCTCTTCCTGAAATTGGTTGTCATTGACAAGTTTCGTTGCAATCACTTGACATATGGAGGCTGCAACCTCGTTGGCACCGTCTTCTGATTGGCTGGCTGCGACTTCGACCTTGATTTCTCCTTTTTCAGAGACTTCGAGGATAAGCGCAGCCTGCCGATTGTTGAGTTTTAATTCTGCCATGAAAGTTCCTGTTTCACAAATCGGCCATTCTTCAATTCACAGTATCTGCCAGTGCCTTGCCAGGCTTGAATTTGGCAACCTTTTTGGCAGCAATCTTGATCTCTTTACCTGTCTGCGGATTTCTACCGGTGCGGGCAGCACGGGTGGTAACGGAGAAGGTGCCGAACCCGATCAAAGTAACACTTTCACCGCTGGAAAGAGCTTTGCTTATTGCTTCCATCATCCCGTTGAGGGCTTTCTCTGCTGCAGATTTACTGATATTTGCTGATGTTGCGATGGTGTCGATGAGATCTGTTTTGTTCATGAGGATGGTTCCTTTTTAAATGATTCTGGTTATGCTGCGTAATCTATTTTTTTGTCAGCAAAGGATTTCTGCTTCACCTTGTCAAGCAAGCACACCTCGAAAGTGCCAAATTCTGTTGGCACCGTCAATATCAATCAAGTAATCCGTCCCTTCTTGTCATTGATTCCATAAGGTCACAATGGCTGGTGAATAGTCACTGAGGCTTCTTTCATTAGCCCAAGCGATTATATCCGAATTTTTGGCGAGATCCGTGCAGAGATATCTGGGATCAGGCATTGTGCCAACACGGGCCAGGTCAAGACGGTCGGCATCAAAACAGGTCTGGATGGTAATGTCAGTATGGATTTGTAAAACGGTGTGCTGGTTACAGGCGATAATTAAAAGCTCGAATTCATCATCTGGCAGTTCAAAATATTTTCCTCGAAATTCTTCTGCCAGTTTGGCACCACGAGGGCCATGAGCTTCATCACTTCCATCATTTAGCCGCCTGGAATCGTGAAAAATTGAGAACATTTTAACAACACTTACCTTGGCTCCAGTTCCCTCTGCCAAACGTAATCCGTTCGCATAGACACGCCCCCAATGACGGATACCGTGGATGCCATACCAGTTGAGAGCGTATTGTTCTTTTATTGCTTGGATCAGTTTCTTGGTAATCAATTTATAACCTGTGTTGGATTGAAAAATTGTCCCTTTCTTGGTAATGATTTCACAACCTTTTCCATATCCGACATGGGAAAGGTTGTTAGTCATCTTTCCATTTAGATTGCTCAATATCGTCCCAGGACATCTGCCCCTTTTGGAGTAGCTCCTCGTACCGTAATCCAGACTTAAGGAGGGCAACAAGCGCATTGGCATCGCTATGCATGATGAAGTTCTCATAACTTGTTTCTGGTTGCGTATAGTGCCGCTCAATGGTGTTCATGTATTCACAAACAAGGTTGAGAGCCTCTTGGATCGTTTGCCTGGACACGCCCGGAAGCGGATTTGAAGTGCTCTGAATAGCGGTCTTAAGGTCGAAGTGAGCGAGTCGTTTGTTGCGGTGGAGGCGAATACATTGGCATTTTGCAAGAAGGTCATCAAGCAGCTTCCGTAGAGTCGCTGCGAGCTTCTGTTCGCACTGAACTTCCACCCGACTCTGCAGTTGTTCGAGAGACAGGTTATCGTCTTTGCCGGACCTAGCGGAGTCGGTAAGTTTGCTAAGGGCGACCTGAACCTCCCCAAGCAACACATCCTGAACAATGTAGAAAAAGACCGACGCAGATTCATTTAGAAGGTCTATTCGGCGTTCGGATGAGGCAAACAGTTGCCTATAGATGATCCAGCGCGCATATAGCCATTGAATTTCGCCCTCGAGCTCCTGAAATACTTCGGCTATTTGCGATGGCATCGTGCCCATTTGAAACCCTCAGATGTCAATCTTTATCGCCAGACTTGTCCAAAGCCACACCTTCACCTATGATTCCATAAGGCAAAAAAGTAAAGATTAGCTGTGCGACCAATGATTAATTTTTGCAGCTTATACGAATCACTTCACAGCCATAACAACTTTCTCGGCCAGATGATCAAAAATTTGCTGGAGCATTATCAACTGATCGTTAAGGCTGTTGCAGGCCCAAAATAAATCTTCAAGAGGATTAATGTCAGCGGTTACCCGACTAAAGACGAGTTTTCTCATTTTGCCAGATCCATGGGCTTCCGCAGTTCGAAAACGGCTATCAAAGATCTCAATAGTTTCGCTAACTTTTTGCGCGTAAAGGGGCCATTTACCGCCCCTCGCCTTTAGACGTTTAACAAAGAATTTCTTACGTGATTTTGCTTCGACAAATTTTTCATACTCTTTAGGCTCAAGGAGCAAAACAACTACACCCATTAATTTGTCCCAGAGGGCTCGATAACGCAGAACAAAAGCCGTTGTGTTGCCGAACAGATCCATTCTTGCTGCAAACTCATCATCTTCAACTAAACAATCAGCATCTCTGCTTTCATGTAGGTCCTTAGTTATACGTTTGGCTATGGCGATAATCTCAACATTAAGACAGGCAACGTGTAATTGTATATCGAGCACAGCAGGGAAGAGACGATTACCGGATGGATGTCCTTGACACGCTTTCCAGGTCTTCTCTAGGTTAACATGGAAAGGATCTCCTCCTACAATGCCACGCAGTCGCTCATCAAATTGCCTCACTGATTCCACAGTGTCGAGCTTCATATTCATCTCACATATGTACAAGCAAATTATGGATGCATTAATCTACCATAGCCTTTAGCAGGGCATCCCGCGCATCCGAATAAAACTGAATATCAATCTTGGTTGCCATATCGTCGGAGAGATCAATCAACTGCCGGCGGCAGGCTACCGGCATCAGGAGTGCTGTTGCTCCTTTTTCCACGGCAATCTCTGCCAAAGCGACTGGGTTGTGAATTGGATCGAGTGAACCACCCAGGTTGATTTCTCCTACGACAATGAGCCCCCCTCGAACGCTCTTTTTTAAGAGTGTCGTGCAAAGGGCCAGCAAAGCAGCTATACCAACTTTCGCCCCTGATTTTGAGGCATCAAAAGCACGAAGCTGGGCTGTGAATTCGTGATGACGTGGGTCTTTATCACCAACCAATTGAATGGCTCGGGCGTAAAGGTTTTGCTCTGCACACCCCATGCTCTCACGAAAGGCTGGTGGAACTGGCTTATTAAGGATCTTGACTCCGGAACCTGGGCCTTCGTTAATCTCTATCCGGTATAGTCCTGGATGTTCGTCTGCACCACCAGGACTAATAGTCCAGACCTGACCGGGTTCGAGGGGATCACCGCCGATGCTGTTTTCACTATGTAATTCAGGGGTCGAGACAAATTTTTCTACCCCATCGGCTCCCATGACATAGCTGAAGTGGGTATTCCTGAACTCGGCCGCGCCGATCCGTTTCTGCTGTTCCTTGACACGTCGTCTCGACTCCATTGCTATCCTTACAGCCCATTCCAGATCTTCGCCAGGGATATCGCCCTCACCAGGATAGAGAAGTTTAAGCAGGCCGCTTACTGTCTTATTGACAGCGTTGGCATCACGTCCGGAAAGAGCGCCGCCATAGAAAACTTTGTTTTGAATATGATTCACCCGGCTTTGGTTCCTGAGCTGGCTCCAGCATTCTGACAAAAAATCACTGACCAGGCCAAAATGATCGGTTAAGAGTTCCTTGCTGATCTTTGGAATATCCCATCCAGGCAGAAAGGCATGAATTCTGTCCATGAAAGCGGTATCATCCCGCATCTCTGGAGGCATCGGACCAAAAAGATGGCCAATCCGTTGCTGGTGTTCGACATCCACCTCAAAGTTGCCAACCAGGACTATGCAGCCATCAGCACGGATGCTCTCCTTGCCGCGACTGAACTCTCCAGATTCCATGTAGCCTTTCATGATATTGACACCGTCTTTCTGATCAAAAGAGATGCCCGAAACCTCATCAAAACAGACGACATTGTACTGACAGACCAGACCGCGCTGTCCTGTCCCCATATGGACGAACATTCGAGCAACGGTGGCCTTGCCTCCAGAAATCAAGTGCGCGTAAGGGGACACCTGCTGAAAGAGGTGACTTTTCCCGGTGCCACGAGGCCCGAGTTCAACGAGGTTAAAGTTCCGTTCAACAAAAGGCACCATGCGCAGAAGAAAGGCATTTTTTTGCCGGTCCGACAATCCAGCAGCCTCAATACCAATAGAGCGCAGAAGAAAAGCCTTCCATTCATCAGTGCTGAATTTCTTCCTCGCTTCAGTTAATATATCCAGCACTTCCCTTTTGGAGAGCTGAATTTCACGGAGAGATTCCACCCCAAATGGTCTGCCGTTTTTCTCTTGAGCAATAACGCTGTCATAGACCAGGGTTAATTCGGCGTAAAAGCCACCAGTCAGCATCCGTTCATGCTTGCTGACCAGCTCTGCATCAATTCTCGCATCGTGCAACCGGAGGCTGGGGATCGTAGCCAGATAGGAATCAGTCTTGGCATCAAGCCTTGCTGTTATCAAATCGATAATCTTAACGGAGCCCTTTTCACGCGCCCGAGATTTAAAAAGTTCTTCTTCACCGGCTTTAACCGTCCGATCTTTAAGCTGGCGTTGGACAATCTCCAACCCTTCGCCAATTTCATCCTGATCAGTGCTGGCACAGTATCTACCCAGGAGGAACTCCACGACATAGGTGGGGACAGGAAATTGCCGGCTGAAAGTGCGAACCAAGTCCTTTCTGACCAGATACCCTTCCAGGACCGAGGCAGCTTGTTTATCTATTTTATCCAATTCCATCATGCATTACCTCCACCGATAACCGTGGGTATTTCTGCAACCAGGCTTCCTTCCGGATCAAGAAGAACAAGAGTTGCTTTCTGTCCTTCTAAATCTTCATTCTCAACAACCACCGAGGCTGTACCGTTAGCCTTCAAGGGTTTCACACTCACAAGCACGGTCGATGTCTCATCGCCTGGTTGAGTGCGAAGATCAATCGATAGTCCGGCGAATTGGCCGTCAACCGCTACCGTACAGCGCAGCCCCTTCCAGGTGATATCCGTAAATTCAACCTCTAAATTTGAGCCAACTCCTTTGCCTCTTGAAACTGTCAACTCAAGAACCAGGCACTCCTGAAGACTTAAGCCTCCATGTGCATATTCCTGGCCTTTCTTGAAACAGCTTATGCCATTGGCCAAGGCGAAATACTGGTTTGGATTCCAATACCAAGGGAATAGTTGTTCCTCTGTCGAGGCTCCCTGCTTAAGCAAAGCACATCTACCCCATTTGCTGTCAGTAAGGCAGGCGGGGAGTTCACTTTTAGGGAGGCCACCGGGTAAAAGCAACCAGCCATGATCAGTAACAACCCTGACACTTTTCCACCCGGCTGACAGGAGGGCAGCTATTCGGTCGCGGATCTCAATCAGCAGCGCAGTGATAGTTCTGGCCAATTTCCAGCCGCGATCATGCCCCTCATGGTCGATATCGCCAAATTCACACCAGGCATTGCCTTGACCATCACCGTTGTTGGATCGTTCCAAGATTTTCCAACCTTTGTCTTCAAGGGTTTTTCGCAACAGATAAGAAGTCATTGGTTCAAAATTATAGCAGGCTGATTCCTCCGCGACTTGATTCCCATAAAAAATGGGAGCAACTGCCGGCTTACCTGTCCCGGTGACACTTGGCAAGGGAGACCAGGCAGGAGATTCCATGACGGTCAAGTTTTCTTTCTCCAACATCCCGGCCAGGCACTTTGCGGTGTCAAAACGCAGACCATCGACAAACAGCACACATTCACCATCTTGGTACTGTACCTTTTTTGTAGACGCGATTGTGCCGCCAGGATAGGAAGCGCCATCAATTATCTTTTGCAGATAACGGGCCGCCTCTTCAGCCCAGGGGAGATAAACTGCTCGGATGGCCGAGGTAACGGCAGCATAATCGGGTTGTGAGTCTATAACCGACAGTGCCTGCAGGAGTGAATGATCCGCCTGCCAGCCCTTCGTGCGGTATCCCATCGCCAAATCTTCAACAGTGCCGGCAACCAGACCAGATTGGGTGATATCCGCCAGCACTGCCAGATGGCGTAAGGCTTGAGCCAGTGGGGCCTCTCCCAGTTCAGCCCAGATGAGTTGACTGCGGCGGCCATGATGCCTTTCTAATTCTAAAAGTTTCTTGCGTGCCGTTGGCGCCTGGACATTTTCCAGCAAGACTAACTCACGATGGAGATTCTTTTCCTGTTCCTCATTCCATTGCGGCCAGCCATCACAGGAGCCATCGCTCATACACCAAAAGATAGTATTACTCGGAGGAGAGCAGCTACGAATTCGATTTGGAATATTCGGGTACCGTTTTGGCGCTTCCTGATATCTTTCCCATACTGCTTTCCACGGACCTGATCGGGATGCCAGTTTTGTTGCACCGGCCAGAATGCCTTCAGTGTGTGGGTTAAAACCAACCTGTGACTTGCAGACCGCGACAAAAGCCTTCCATTCGTTCGGCCCACGGCTATTCTTAAAAGCATCCCCCTGGTCAAGCCACTGGAGGAGATCTCTTACCAGATCGCCGCCGGTCAGTAAGGTGTTAAAGTAATCTTTATCCAGTCGTTTATCTTTGAGGAGTTCTATGTCCTCATCAAGTAAACGGTAAAGAGCGAGATTCATGGCGCTCTTGGCTTCATTATCCTGCGCGGTATCAAGCCCCAGACCACCTTGGTCCGATTTTAAAAAGGCGAGAATGGTCCAGTCCTTAGCATTCAGTTGCGACCAGATCACCCCTCGGTATTGCAGTTCAGCCAAGGGTTTCAAGTAATCCGGGCAGGTTTCTATGGCTCGCAGATCCTGCCGGCTGATACCGGGAAGGTAAAAAATAGGTGGAAGCGGCATCCTGCCTTGGCAGAGTGGAAGCGGCATCTTGCCGCTTATTATCAAGCGGCTGGAAGCCGCTTCCACTTTACCAGCAAGAACACAACGCAACCAGATCGCCGGTCCGGTTCGTTTGTCTGGTTTGTAGTCACCAAGAATTAATAATTCCGGCAGATCGGTCTGTAAGCGGGGAATAACTGCTTCCCATTGCCGGTCTTTGTCGGGCCAGAGGATGCAGGCCGGGGCCACCTGGACTTCGGAGTAGAATACGGCGGCGGCGTCCCGTACTGCTTTCAGGAGATAATCCACCACCCTCATGTGGAACCTCCGGCCGATAATGCTTCGAGCTGCTTAACCCAAGCATCAAACAAATGGCATTCGTGGCGAATGACATCCAATCCCATATTCTTTGCCGCCAGCATGGGATGATCCGGCTTATCGTAGCCATTGAAAACTTTTTCGATTCGTTTGCTCGGCGCCGAATTTGGATTATCATTGATCCACTCCGGCGAGGAATAATCCCTTCGGATACTCTTGAATATATTTGTCAAACCGGGCTGGCCAATCCCTTTGGCCAATTGTTCAGGAGCACTGAATAGCAAGCCCTCAAATTCATACATTTGCACATAAGGCAAAAACCGCCGTGCGGCCGCTGCCCCAAGTTGGACATCGATCAAGGACGATAGAGCCATCAATACCAGGCGCTGTTTGTCCTTAATATCAGAAAAATTCTTCCCCTCGGCGATACCAGGAAAATCAGCCGGTAGTCCGTAATAGTCAATCAACGTAGTACAATGGCACTGATCATCTTTAAGCAGCCTTGTCTTTAAATCAAAAACCAATCGGTCAAGATTGACCCTTCCTCCTTTATGACCAACACGCCCGATCCGAGAAGGAGACAAGAAAACATTATTCATGGCCAGTGGCCGACTAAGAATATGCCGAACAAACTCCTCTTCCGTCTGTCCTTCGCAAATGACATGCACACGAATCATTCGCGGCCTCCCAGCACATTTTTCTCCCACAAATCGCCCACGGTATACTCCTCCAACCATTCGCGAAAATCATGTTCACGGTAGCGATGGAAACAGGTTAAACCCTGTTCACGTTCCACCACTATGAGGTTATCTATCGAAAATTCATTGACCAAGGTTACCGATTGGGTTGAAACAATCACCTGCCGTTGCTTTGCGGTAGATCGCAGCATGGAGGCCAAAAATCCAACTGCCCGTGGATGAAGACCCAATTCCGGCTCGTCGATCAGAATGGTCTCCGGCATAAATTCTTCCGGTTGATTCAGTAACGTAGTCAGGCAAATAAAGCGCAAAGTGCCGTCAGACAAAAGATGCGCCTTGAACGGAACATCAGCCCCCTTCTCCATCCATTCCAATTCAATCAGATGAGGATTGTCGGGATGGGGGCGCAAGAGGAAGTCGCCAAAGAATGGTGCAATGAATTGCACTAGCTGGACAATTCGATTATAGGAATCCGGAGCATTTTTTTGTAGTCGATACAAAAATGCTGCCAGATTTCGGGCATCCGGGCGCAAATACTGGTTGTCATTTATGCCGTGCTGCGCCTTTACCAGCGCACTATCGCTTGTGTCATGAAAATGATAAACACGCCATTTATGGATAGCAGGATTCAACACTTCGTCGATATATTGCCCTGTACTTGAGGTAAAGACACTTTCAAAATGCCCAGCAAGTAAAGTTCTCCTTACATGATATTTCCAAATCGACTCGTCCCCGAACATGAGTCGATTATCCTGGGTCGGTTCCAGGGAAAACAGAATGCCGTTATCTCCAAAATATAATTCAGCGCCAAGTTTCTCAGTTTTCTTTCGCCCGAAATGCAGCAAGGAATCCGGGCCACCTTGTTTGCTGACATACAACTGCAATTTGCCTTCCAGCATCTGCTGAATCAGACGAAAAAAATCGATGAAGTTCGACTTGCCGGCGCCATTGGGGCCGATGAGTACATTTAATTCTTTCAATTCCAGATCGCACTCACGGATAGATTTGTATCCCCGCAGTACAATGCGTGACAACTGGTTTTGATTCATATTACAATCTCCTTTCTATCCACTACAGAAACGGTAAACGTTAAAATTAGCTCTATTCAAAGTATTTCTTCTGTGGATTCTCTCGCGTTTTTCTTCTCCGCTAAACTCAGGTGATGATCATTGATCCGGTCACCCTTGAACAGGTGATCCAGTACTCTCATGTCGTTATGATCTCCCAGCATCCCTGTTTTCTGCCTCCAGCCCTGCGGATTAATCCTTTTGCCTGAAGGGTGTGCAGATTCCGTTCGATCGTGCGTTCCGTCACGCCAATCAGATTAGCTAATTCAGGAATGGTTATATGCTTCCTGTTGCGAATCGCATCCAAGATCTTTTCCGACGTTTTACCGACATCCACAGTTAGCGGTTTTGCCATGGCAGGGACTGAGCCGCCCTCTTTCCCGACAGCAATTCCTTCCTTTCCCGACGCTTTACCGACACCCATGACATCGGAAGAGTTCATGCCATCGCTTATACCGACAGAAACTTTTTTGATAATGGTTTTTAAATAATCTTCGGTCGCCTCAAATTGGGCTTCAATGCCCAAATTCTTTAATGCAGGGACGACCTTGGTCCGCACCCCCATGCCCCTGGCATCCACGTAGCCGTAATCGCGAAGCACCTCCACGATGATATGATTCCTCGCCGATCGCTGGCCGGCAAGCATCTTTTCAACAGTCATAGCAGTGGGCAGCGGCCCGGGACTGATAATTTCCAAACGATTGCTGTATCCGGCAATCTCGATGTCCACAAATCGAGTCCAGTCACGATGAGCAAGCGCGTTGATCATCAACTCGCGAATCACCTCGAAAGGATAGAGCCACCTTTTTTCTCGACGGAAGTTTTGGTCGATTTCACCGGCCTCCTGAGTAACAAAAGGCTCCATCGTCTCCAGGCATTTCTCGATCAAGCCGCCATCAATCAGGGTCTTTCCGGTTTTCCCCACCTGAAAACGACCAACCAAGGGGGAGTCGAGGGCTTTATCCAGTTGGGCCTGATACTGTTTATCCAGCGAATCGAAAAAAAGTAGCCTGACTCCAGACTGCTTGAGCATCTGTCTGGGCCTAATTCCGAAGAGAACCAGGCCGGCGATTGTGCATACCGGTTCTTCCGTAACGCCCGCGGTCATAAATCCCAAGGCCTGCAAACGGGTGAGCCATGCCTCCCTGGTTCCAGGCACTTCAGGGTCTTTCAGGATATCCCGCAGGTAGTTCTCGAGCCGTGCCATATCGAGCGACTCGAAGGTTGTACGGTTCACCGGCATGATTTCCGTATGGATGAAACCACTGGCAGCCCCCAGCATTAACAGATGCTCCCGAGTTGCCGGCTGGGTCACAGCGCCTATACGAACGTAGGCGGTCTCCCGGTCGTTGGCGCGGACGACGTAGGGTTTGGCGATTTCCAGGCCAATGGTGACAACCGCCACTCGCTTCTCCTCATCCATTATTATTTCTTCATAATAGGGCAGAATCAACGGATGGATATATCTTGCAAAAACTGTATCTGCCACCCATTCGGCGAGGTTGCTCCGGGTGGTCCCGACTATAGTCCCGTTATCTGCAACCCCCAGAAGGATGTGGCCGCCTTTCAGATTGGCCAGGGCGACAACCTCCTTGGCCAGTTGTTCAGGCCGGATATCATCGCGCTTGAACTCAAGGCCGGAACTCTCACCGTTGGCGATGAGAGCAGTAATTTCCTCTCTCTTCATTTGTCCCTCTTAAGGTGGTCTCTTTGATGAAACTGATCATTCATGGACCTCCAAGGATCTAAGTTTCAGAATGGTTTAATAATTGCTATCCACGTCCGGCCCGTTTCTCCGCCAGGGTCAGGTGGTGATCATTGATACGGTCGCCTTTGAAGAGTTTGAACCAGGGGGCGGAGGGGACGTCCTTGCCGCGGTCTTTGTCCCAGGTGATATTGAGTTGGGGTTTCTTGTTGAAACGTAAGACACCTGCGGCCATGAAAGGGCGGATGTTGAGGCGGACGCCGTCGTTCAGGTCGGGGTGCCAACCGATGGGCTGTTGGGCCAACGGTTTCCAGCGGACAAAGATGTCATACGGGGCTTCCCCTTCCAGGATCAGCTCCAGTTTTTTCTTAAGTTGTTCGGCAGCAGCCAGCTTTTCTGAAGCGCCGTCAACATGGTTCTTGATGTCTTCCTTCTGACGAGTAATCCAGTCACCCAGGTAAGTGTAGATCAGGGTTTCTAGCGTCTTGTAGTCGAGCTTGTGGTAGTTGACCAGGGCCGCGAAACCGTCGCGCAGGCCGTCCCAGATATGCCAGATGAAAGGACGGTGCTGGAAGAGCTTGCAGTGCTGGAGGAAGAACTTCTCCCGCACCCAGGTTTCGAGGGACTTGCTGGCATGGTCGGAATGGGCCAGGAGTTGATTGAGCCAGTCTTGCAAAGTGGAAGCGGCATCTTGCCGCTTATTATCAAGCGGCAAGATGCCGCTTCCACTTTGCCAAGCGACAGCTAGCAGATTGAGCAGCCGGTCGGCAGCGGCCATTTCCCCGCGCACTGATGGGATGCAGACGATGCCGTCCTCGTCGGCCAGGGGGAGCAGGTCTGCAGACTTCCGCACCCAGACCCGGGCCTCGGGGGAGAGTTCTATAGTAGAAGCGCCATCCTGGCGCTTGTCTTCAAGCGGCTGGAAGCCGCTTCCACTCTCCAGCTCCGCCGGCCAGCGGTAACCAAGCAGGCGGGCAACGGCAACCTGCAGCACCGTGACATCGGTGCGCATGGTAGAAGCGGCTTCCAGCCGCTTTTTCTCTTCACTCCAAACCACCGAGCCGCAGGGATGGCCGTGAAAGATCCACTGGGTGGGATCGTCAGAGTAGGGTTTGGGCAGGCCGTGGGGGTATTTTTGGGCGGCGACGGCAGTCCAGTGGGGGAGGTCGAAGGGGACTTTAGCTAACGTATGATTAGTAACCTTAAGCGCTTGATCAATGCCACGCACTAAAGTGGGATACTCTGGAGAGGAACAAAAAGCCCAAATTGCGGCAAGATGTTCAATATTCTTTGGTATCAACGCTGCGATATTGCAATCAAATTTATGCCCTTGGAATAGAGAAGATTCCAAATTGCGCATACGGTTAATGGCGATTCCATTTTTATCCCAGGCTCGAAAACCTCTTGTTGGTCTACTATTTTGCTCACGAGCTTTTGTTACCATTTCACCTTTGCCAGACTCCCAAAGCAACGCTCCAGTATACCCGGAATATTCCATAGTAAATTCAGATGTTGTTCGAAAAGGAACCAAACAATCTTCAGACAAGATACTCTCCCACCAATACATCTGAAATCTCGCTAAATCTCCAGTACCTATCCCTTCATAGGAATCAACGTATTCAATAAGTAATTTGACAAGTTCTGCCTCCTCTTGAAACGACACCCGCGCATCCGGATTCTCCAACTGCCTGGCCTGCCCCACCTGTTTAATCTCAGCGATAATCAACCCAACAGCCTTGTCTCTTGCGATGCGGGGTCCGGAGACATCAAGGCCGGAGATCAGGGTAGAAGAGCCATCCTGGCTCTTTTGTTTTAAAAGCGGCAGGATGCCGCTTCTACTCTGCCCCCGGCTCAGGGTGATGAGTATGGCTTTGACCACTTCGCCGCTGATGGTCTCGAAGGCCCCTGGTCCCAGTCGGGCAATCAGGTGCCAGGTGTCATTTTTCAGCAACTTTTCGCGAAATTTCTTGTAACTGGTCAAAAAAAGCCAGTTCTGCGGCATAACCACCGAGACAGTCCCAGAGTGGAAGCGGCTTCCAGCCGCTTGTTTAAAGAGCCTGGAAGGCTCTTCTACACATAACTCCAGGCAGCGGTCAAGAAACACCGTGGCCAGATCATTCTTAGCCGCCGGATACTGCTTCTCGCAGAAATCCCGCAACCGCTCATCCTGTTTACCCCGCGCCAAATACGGCACATTGGTGATGACCCAATGATACTTCCCTGCAAGCAGGGAGGCAGCCTTGGTCAACCCTTGCGCCACCACTGCAGCCTCTTGCCCCTCGGCAGTCTGTTCCTGATTCAAAGCCTGTTGAAGAGCAGCACTAAGCTCATTCCATTCGACAATCTTGGCAGCATCAGTTCTGGCTGGATTCAACAGGCTACCCAGCACCGGAGCGTCTTTGAAGGAATCATGCAGCCAGTCGAGGGCAATCCGCAAGTTGTGCTTATCCAAGGCCAGTTGCTTCCATTCTTCCTTGGCAACACTTACCGATAACCCCGAGCAGGCAACATGCAATTCCGGCAGCGGCCGATAGCCACCACTCTCCGGATAGCGCCAGGCGGTCAGGGCCAGGGCAAAAGCCGCCAGCTCGACACAGCGTTGATCCAATTCCAGGCCATGGATGTTGTCGCGCAATACGGCATCAACCGCTTCGCGGGCCGAAAGGCCTTCCAATGCCATGCGCATGGGCACCAACATTAAGAAGGCGGCCACCAGAAAATGTCCCGAGCCGCAACAGGGGTCCAGCACTTTAAATTCTTGTAAACTGTCAGGCCAGGCAGCAAAGGTGCCAGCAGCAGGTTGCCATATAGTAGAAGCGGCATCCTGCCGCTTTTCTTCAAGCGGCTGGAAGCCGCTTCCACTTTGCCGCTTTTCTTCAAGCGGCAGGATGCCGCTTCCACCATGATAAGCCGAATGATCCCGAATGTACCCCCTGATTTTCTCCAACTGATCGGGATTGCGAATGATATGGTCAAACGATTCTTTTTGCCAGAAAGCGCCACTTTTGCCAGTTTCTTTATTAATCGCATTAGCCGTGAACGATCTCCATGAATGCAAAATACCCGATAACTGGTAATCGGTTTTTGGGGTCACCACCACATGAACATGATTTGGCATGACCACAAACTCATCAATATCATACCGTTCACCATCAAAATGCCGCAGCGCTTTTTCAACAATATCCCTGAGATTTGGCTTTTGCAGTAAACACTCACCAAATCCCTGATCAAGCCATCTCTGGAGACGTTCGGGAAATTTCTCATAAAATTCTTTACGTGTCTGTGCATCATGAGGTTCTGGCTGTTGTTTCAGCCAGGCTTCCTTTTCTGCCTGCCATTGGTTTAATTTTTCCTGCGGCAGGGAGTCAGCGGTACGAAAAGTTACAAAGTAGGTGACACTGTCTTGTCGCCAATGTGGAAGATTGCCCGAAAGATTGGCTATGTCGTTGCCTTTGTGGAGGTAGCCGATTTGTTTTAAGCGGCTGGAAGCCGCTTCCACCTTGACAAACCTTAGATACTCCAAAGGCACTCCTAGTATAGCTGCTTTTTTACGTAGCTCTTCTTCACTCTTGGCAGTCTTCCAATCAGTCTCGTTTAAACGTTGGGCAGCCCACCAGGCTCCCAGGGAGTTGTCGAGCAGGAAGGATACCATATAAGGTTCGGTAAAGAGCTGGGTCACGGCGGGCAGTTCCCGAGCGCCGATCTTCTTCTCCGAGGCATTGACCTCGTCCTTTTTCTTGGCCTGCCAGAACTGATAAACCCAACCCAAGGAGTCGGAAGCTGTGAAGACCTCCGGCGGCAGCTCGGTCAGCAGGCTTTCCAACTTCAGTTCATGTTCTGGCGGCAGCGAAAGCTGAAATACCGGTGAATCGATGCGGAATATCTGCGGCAGCATCCGGGCGGCACAGCGAGCGGCCAACTCCCAACCGTTGGCGGCCCCTTCATCGGCGGCCAGGTCTTCGCACTCCTCCAGGGTCACAGCCACGCCATCAAACATCAGCAGGTTGTTCTCAGCCAGGAAGCGGGCAAACAACATCCGGTGCCAATGCTCATAGGCCACCTCTTCGGTCAACCGGGAGATCTCCTGCACTTCACTTGTAGCATTACGGACATCACCTAGTTGACGGCCATGCACCCGCAACTTACGACGCAGCTCTTTATCAGCATCAGTCAAATGGGAATACGGAGAAGCCTCCCCAACCCCAAGCTGCTCAAGCGCGGCACGGGCGGCGGTTTCCGCAACATCACGGGCTTCCTTGACGGTCCGTTCAAGTTTGTTGCGCAGGGATTTTTCCAGGGGGTGCATATATTCATTTCTCCAGTGAAGCCAGGTGAAAAGGATTTCTACTTGGTGCCGATTTTATCTGATCACAATAGGCCCTTTGCTAAGAGCAGTTTTGAGTTGCTGATTAATCTCATTTGTCCAGACATCGATATCTGCCTCAGTTTTAAGCATACGACGAGGCAGATAAACAGTTTGCGTTTCCGGCTCCAGTAACTCCGCAGCGGCAACCAGTACATTGCCAAAACGACCAGGCATGGCGGCCACCCGATCGGCAAACATTACCAGATTGGTCTGGGCCAGGGTCTGCAACACTTCGTCGGTGGAAGCGAGCGCCACTTTGGGTTGATCCGCCATGGTGAGCTTTTGGGTCGCCAGCAAAGAATTCCGCTGCTCTGGCTCCAGTTGTTGCCAGTTCTCATCAACTTTAAGTCGTTCCATGCCCTTGTCGTGGCAACTCTGATACTCCTTGTCCAGACGGTTCAGTTCATCACGAAGCAACTGGGTCAAATTAGCAATCAGTGGTGCGATTGGATCTGGCTCTGCCAGTAGTTGCCGCTCTTGCTCGATATGATTGACCTGCGAAATAATAACATCGGCATCCTGAATGCCATTGGTGTAGCCTGCGAGAAGCTTCAATGGGGTCCATGACGGCCAACGTTTATCGATACGTTCCTGCAACTCGGTCCAGGAATCTATGGCAGCGGTCAACTCATCTCGGCGGTTGAAAAGAGCAATTAATTGTTCGTTACCGGCTGTCAGTCGTATTTCAGCAAGTATTTTAGTATCTGGCACGGCAGGTTTGGGGGCATCACCACCGGCTTTGTTGGCCAGTTCCTGAAGTTTTTGTAAGAACTGTGGAACATAAGCCAACTCCTCCCCTTGGATAACGGTCAAGCCAATCTTCTGAAGTAACTTTCTGATCTGGATGCGGTGTGCCGTGGTAACCGTGGTTGATTCGACCTTAAACATAGTCTTGCCAATGGCTTTACGTTCAAGCGCTTTGGGGTCTAGAACCTGACCCCGTTCATCTTGGGCGCGAATCAAGCCCGCCACCAAAAGCACCTGCAGGCCGCCATCGACGGCATCCCCAGACCAGCCGTATGGCGATCCTTCAAACTGGGTGCGGATATCCACACCTTTTTTCCCAGCGGCGAAAAATCCAAGTATAGCTTTGCAGACGGCATTTTTTGCTGGCTCACCATCATCCCCAACAGCCTTGAGGGCATCCGGCGCTCCCTGATGGGCTTTTTCATAGACCTTTGACCAGCCGTTATGGTCAGCGATTGCGAATTGGGGATAGAGACGTTGTAAGGAGTTATTGGCGGCCTCAAGCACCATTTCTTGCAGGTTGTTGCCGAGGATTTCATTGCCGCCCCCCTGAAATACCCGCGACCCTGATAACGCCTCTGCCAGCAACTCTTTTATCTTTCCCTCCGCGGTCTGCTTGGTCGTTTCCATAGCGGCTCGCGCCTCTATCCCTTCAGGACCAATTGGCGTGCCACGCTTATCGAGGGTTGCGCTGGAGGCCTTATAATCTATCAAGTAGTGCCGAAGATCATCGGCGGAACGCTTAGGGATAAAGACGAATACAGTTGGCGACTGATTGCCGGCCTGACGTGCATCTACACGGACAGAGTTTTCGTCAATGCTCCAACCGTCCCGTATCCAAACACAGACTTTCTGGTTACTGTCCTTCGGCAGTTGAGCTTCAAAGATGGAGTAGATATCGCGGGTTACCTTCGATGTCCCCTGGTTCAAGGAAAGTTTTTTGACAATGTCACCAAACATCTTGCGGAGGCGGTCATCCCGCTCCGTTTCGATACGGTGGGCTTCATTGGCAAGCTGACTGCGCTGACTCAAGAATTCATCGCTCCAGGCGGAACTTTCTTCAGTCTGGATGCGATATTCATCCCCAACCTTCATCAATAGTTCGCATTTACCCAGGAGTCCCGGCAGTTTTCCCCGAAGAGCGCTGCTTCCCTGAGAAATGTCATCAACCATCAGATCGGCCAGGGTGTCGATAGTTGCACTAATCCCAATCTCCTTGTTACTGCCGGCCAGCTTATTGATCAGAAACACCAGTCCACAGGCGCGGGCAAGAAGGCGCTCATCTTCAGAGCCTTTCATCCAGCTCATGGTCTTTTCATAGACCTTGCGCGGAACGATACGGGCCTGCAGTAATTTTTCGGCAGAATCGAAGTAGAGATAATCAGCCGGAACAACGTGGCCAAGTGGCTCATTCAGGTTTGTCTGGATAACTTTGTGCGCCATACTGAGCTGGTTTCTTAACTGGCTGTCCGTGCCGGTCTTGTCGAGCACACGCAGGGTGTTCTCCCAGAAACGACGCCGTACCGGCAGAATTGGATAATCCTGGGGGAAGTAGTTGATGTCCCCCTGCCGATGACCGATAGTGGTGCCGGCCAGGTGGCGCGAAATCTCACCAAGGTTAGTCTGCATTATCTGTTCAATCGGTGTCTTGGCAGCCGGCTTTTTGGCCAGAATAACCTGACGGATTACGGCGTCCACATCTGCATCAGATAATTCAATACGAATGGTAAAACGACCTTCCAGCCGCTTGAGATTGGCGGTGCCGGTAATAGCGCTCTGACCAGATCCGATAAAGAGCAACTTGCCACCGATATTTTTGCAGCAGGCCTCTACGACTTCCTGAACATCGGTGGATCGCTGACTATCCTCACCAATGTATTGCTGCACTTCGTCGAGTACGATTAAAGTCAGGGGGAATTTGCCCTCACGGGTCAGAGCTTGACGCATTGCTTTAAGCATGTCATCGCTGGAAACGTCCTGAACGTAGGGATACAGGTTGTTCAGTGTCTCGACGCAGGAGGTTGGCGAATAAAAGAGATTGGGCTTGGCGATTACGAGCGCCTCATGCAGACCCTCGGCAACGTAGAAGTTATCCAGCTCTTCATCCCAACTGAATCCTTTCTGCTCGACATGGCTGCGAACCGTATTATAAATGCCTTCATGTTTAAGCCACATGACAAAATTGGCAACTGGATAGGTTTCGGGTAGGCCAACTGACTTGAAGACGACTGACAGCAAGGCCAGCCGGACACTCTTGTCACGGGAGCTTGCACCCAGTGTGCCGGATGCGGCGTGCAGACCGCCGTGGCGTTTGGCCTGAGTGATGAGTTCCTTGATCAGGTCAGTGATATTCTGCGGCAGGTGAGCAATGCCACGAGCTGTTGCCCCGTCTTCAAAGGTAGTATCAACCCAAAGGGCACGCAGCATCTTGAGCAGATGAGACTTGCCAGACCCATAAAAGCCACTTACCCACACTGCTGGTTGCTGGGCCTGTTCGACATTCTTCAGGTAGATTTCCAGGATGTGCGCCATCCCTTTTTCGTACTGACCATCGCAGACAAAGGTCTCCAGTTCATAGCGGAGTACAGCCAGCGCCTGGCTGGTCTTCTCATCATTAACGCTTGCCACGCCTTCGTTGACCAACTTTCTCGTGGTCGGGTCTACCTGATATACGTCACGATTGTTCATCACGATCCTTTCGTCAGAATTCCTTGTCAGCGGTGATGGGTACGGCTAGATAATTCCAGCCGTCATACCCGTCCAGCAGGCGATAATTGTTTGGACTCGGCATATCTCCTGGGAAAAAGACCAATAGACGGCCTTTTACCAACGGAGCCAGTTTATCAACCACTTCTTTAACCTTGAGAAAACCAAATAGTGTACCTACACCTTGAATAGCAACGACCGAATTTTCACTAACCTGCTTGGCCGCGAGGAATGTCGTAAACTCTTCGGTGATATAGGTTAGGTATCGGGGGAGCAAGGGGGACAGCAGGTGCGGTTTTTCGTAATAGCTTTTTGCGTAACGCTGAGGGGCTAACCAATTGGCAAATGAATTGGTCAGATCGAAGAGCACCCAAACATGCCCTGACCGCTGGGTTGCGAGTTCAAATTCATCCACTTTGGCCCGTAGCCGGAGCTCTTCATTTTCATTGTACACACAGAAGATGACCCGTTGGGCGGCAGCGGTATCGCTACGCCAAGGTACAGAAATATAAGAACTATACGATTGGATCAGTTGTTTAACTCTGCTCACGCACCCACCCCATCTCTTCTGCAGTAATCAGATTAGGAAACGCTACCTCGATGACATCCCCCATACGCTTCAGTATGATCCAACCACGCCTTGAGGCATCTTCGGCAAGTTCAATAGCACGTTCAAAGGAGCAGTCGAGAAGTTTGACGTAATCAGTTTGGAAAAGACCGACCCCGCGTTCTCCGATCAGGTAACCAAGCAGTAAGGCATAAGAGACGCTCCCAACAGTAGGGACGGCTCTATTTCGTATCTTGGAAGATCGACCAACAAGGTGGCCTGTTTGGGTCCAGGTTGAGTTAAGATTTTTGGCATTGGAGGCGAGCTTTCCAAGACTGTATCGCCCTGGGGCCAGAGTATCAAGATACGTTTCCATTGATTGACGATTGACCAATGAGCCTGCCGGCAGCGGGAGGATATACTTTGCAGAGGCACTAAGAAGAGGGTCCCGTGCATAGGCACAAAGCAGGGCTATAAGAGAACGTCCCGCTTTATCACGTTGCCAGAAAAATAGAAGCGCCCGGAAGAGCAAAAGATTGGGAGCAAGAGAATAGAGTTCGACAAGATATCTTCTGGAGATCAGACGATTTTTGCCCGTCCGTTTGCCGAGGCAGTTAGCCTCTATAATGGCACGGCCATAATCATCGCGGGAGGCGCTGGCATCATTCATATAATCGAGAAGAATGCTCAACTCCTCCAACATCATAGTGCGGGAAACATGGGGACTGCCGGCAGGGAAAGCAAATCCAAATTTTTTAAGATTATCATTTTTCGTTGCTGTCATGCTCACCGTTTGAGTCCCTTACGCCATTTTCTCTAATTCATTCGAAATGGAAATAATCAATGATCTCCCTGTTTATACGGGAATCAGAGTGTTTTGGCAACAACAGTTTGTCAATGCCTTTGTTTGTCATAATAACCCAGTTAAGTGATGCAACAGCATATTGGTAAATTGAGTTAGGCTGTTCTCGCATCGTGGTCACCATGATTTAAGGGCCACTGATTAATTTTTGGCCAACACAAATCGTTGTTGAAAAATCTAATAATTTCAATAGTTTAGCAAGACAGGCACCTATACCAAACACAAGTGCTTGTTATCATTAGAATTTTTATAGGGCCGGGGGTACCCCCCTTCCTTCCATTCATATCCATTCAAGCATTCTTTCTTTTTTTCCAGTTTTATGAAAGGTGAAGCAGCATAGTGCTGCTTTGCCTCAGTCAAAGGCTGTTGGTCCGTCGTGGATTGACGGCCTTTTTTCGTTGTTCAATCGATTAAACAAAGGAGGCAGTACCATGAACAGACAGATACTTGAAACCCCATTCTCATCTGACCAGATCAAGCAAAGAAGCGGCAGCTTCGGAAAAGTCTTGGATTATGTTGAGGGCCATACCGTGATTCAGCGCCTGAACGATGCTTTTGATGGCCACTGGTCATTAGAAATCATCTCTCATGACCTGATGGATGACGAGGTTGTAGTCCAAGGCAAGTTGAGCGCCTAAGGCGTGGTCAAAACCCAATTTGGCAGCAGCGCTGTGGAAGATATAGCGGCATGAAATTCTTGAGACCGGCTACGGTGAAATACTTTTATTTTAATATTACACCAAAATATTACACCAAAGCCGGTACAAGGCACAAAAAAAAGGACTTAAACCGTAGTCTAAGTCCTTGAAATTGTTATGGTAGCGGGGAGAGGATTTGAACCTCTGGCCTTCGGGTTATGAGCCCGACGAGCTACCGGACTGCTCCACCCCGCGACACGTAAGAAGAGACAACATACTCTATCAGAGTTTTATGTCAAGTTTAATTCAAAAAGTTTAATTCAAAAATTCCTAAATAACATCCAAGCCCGGTGTAATCGATGATATCGATTTCTCACTGCAAACAAAAGGATAATTATGCTGTTTTTACCGAAGGACATGCGACGTGAATGGTACAAAATTCCACAATGAGCTGTTTACGTTCTATAAGATTCATGCGGAAGTAAAAAGGACTTAACATCAGGATTCGGATGGCTTCTTGGGGTGTCATGGCAGTGTCCTCCCAAATATAAAACAAAAACTCTCTTGAGTTCGCCTCGCTGTTTAGACTATTGAATAAGCATACTTCATGCCAGAAAAGCAGCAGAATATCCTGGCGCCAAAAAGGATCCTGCCAAAACAATATCTTAGGACCATTTAGCCAATAATTACGGAGGATAAGAGCTTAAAAATCCGTGAAATACAGAAATTTTGCTGCCTAGGCTTCTCGAATCAACTGTGTCAAATTTTCCGCAATTCAAAACACAAAAAATAAATTACTCTGAAAAATATTGGCAAACGCCATGCTTATCAAATCTAACTATTAAGAATTACAGTATTTAAATATTTTCCAATATTCCGCACAAAAAATTCCATTTTAACGGAAAGTTTTGTTGCTTGTTAACTCTTTGGCTTTAATCTGAACTTGTTAGACGGGATCAACGCCATTTTGTTATGGTATCGAGTAAAAATCGTGAAGACTATAATCTCTAACGTTCTAATAAAATTTGACAATAACTGCCGATGCGTGATACCTCAAAAAATAGGTATGATCCATACCGCAATACTTAAATAGAAACAGTAGGCTTTGCAAAATAAACACAATTTAACCCTTATGGAATATTCTATGCAGGATGAAACAAACCAGAATAGTAAAGTATACTTGCAAAATGGCCAGTTAGCATACGTTATTGACAGCTTGGGCCCGATCATCGTGCCGATTACCGATAAAGACGGCAAGCCCCTGCCCGATGAACCTGACCCGCTCGATCTCGGTGATGCCCAGATGTTGAGTCCAGACATAAATATTGATCGACGAAGGCCCCTGGCATCCCCGGCCGACACCTTTGTACTGCTGCCTCCCTATCTAAAGAAACAGGTGAGATTCTGGTAGTTGCAGCGAAATACACCTTATATTTTCTGTAGGCTGCAGTTGAGATCTCTTGCAGAAAAAAACCTGATTGATATATCATATGGTTACCAATAAATTAAGACCTTAAACAGGCAACTTCAGGGAGGTAGTTGATGGCAGTCGATCCCCAATTAACAATTCTTCTTGTAGAAGATGCCGGGACCATGCGAAAAATGGAGGCCCGTATTCTGAACCAGATCGGGCTTACGAATATCATCGAAGCGGTCGACGGTCAGGATGCCATAACAAAACTGCAAAACGAGACAGGAATTCAGCTGATCATCAGTGACTGGGCCATGCCAAAAATGGATGGCTATGCCCTGCTCTCCTGGGTGCGTAACGAGCCGCAGTTCAAGACAATTCCGTTTATCATGGCAACCGGGCATAGCGATAAAGCTTACATTGCTCAGGCCAAGGAGGCAGGCGCCAATGGCGTAGTCGCCAAACCATTTACCGCTGACGAGTTGAAAAATCTTATAGACGAAATCTTCGGGGTTAAGAAGATGGTCGCCAAAAAACAGGAGACCGGCCCCAAGGTCAGCAAAGAAGGCCGGGTCCATCTAAAAATGGCACATATCCAGATCACCGACCATCTGGCCCTTGGTGTTCTGAAAAATCATATCGATGCAGGTATCACGCCCACTGAGGCTTTCAGCCTGGAAACCATCTGCCTGCCGGGTTGGAATCCTGTCCAAAAAGCCTTGGAGGAGGGTGATGTTGATGGGGCTTTTATTCTGGCGCCGGCGGCCATGGATCTTTTCGGTTGGGGAACGCCAATCAAACTTGTGCTTTTTGCCCACCGGAACGGCAGTATCTGCGTCCGCAATAAACAGGGTAAATATGTCAAACCATATCAACAGTTCTTCAAGCACAAGACATTTCTGATTCCACACAAGATGTCGATTCATAACATGTTGGCCCACATGTACTTTACCAGGATGGGGCTTCGGCCAGGCGTCGCCGGTAAAGAGGCGATCAATGTCCTGTTCGATGTCTGCCCACCGATCGGCATGTCGGAGTACCTTAAACAGAATTCGGATGTTTGTGGATTCCTGGTTGCTGAGCCGATCGGTTCGCGGGCCATCAGCGCCGGTATTGCAGAAAAGCAGTTCCTTTCAAGTGAGATATGGCAGGATCACCCCTGTTGTGTCGTGGTATTCCGGGATGAGACCGTCAACAAATACCCGGAAGCTGTCCACGAATTTGTCAATCAATTGGTCAAGGCTGGACTGTTTATGCGCGACAATCTTGAACAAGCTGCTGAAATTGCGGTCTCTTTTCTCGACCCGCAGGGCAAGATCGGGCTTGACGCTGCGCTGCTTCGCCAGGTTTTAGGTGATCCTCAGGGCATCACCACTGACAATCTCTACCCGGTCATCGAGGATCTGGAGAGCATTCAACAGTACATGGTCAATAAGATGGAGATTGGCAGGATCATTGATTTGGCAAAATTTGTTGAAACAAAATTTGCTGATCAAGCCTTTAAGGATCTACGGTTGGAAAAATTACCAGTCAAAGTGACTGATCCGGGTAGAACAGCTAAATCCGCTCCTGATGCTGCCAGAAAAGTCGAGGGCTTCCAAAACGAGATTTTAACAACCCGCGAAGGTAAATATCTGATATTCACTCTAGCCGAGGAGAGGTACGGCCTGGGGATTATGGATGTCCGTGAAATTATTGGTTTAAAAGAGATTCATGAAATATCCGGCGCCCCGAGTTACTTCAAAGGGGTAATCAACCTGCGGGACAAGGTTATTCCTATCCTTGATATGCGACTCAAATTCGGCTTTCCTGAAAAAGAGTACCATGATCGAACCTGCATAATCATCGTGGAGATCTCAGGTGTCAAAGGTTCTACCCTGATAGGCGTCATTGTCGATGCTGTTTCCGAAGTAGCCTTTATCAAAGATGGCCAGATTGAAGATCCCCCCACCTTTGGCTCCAAGGTCAACACATCCTGCATCCTGGGTCTGGCCAAACTCACTTCAGGGGTTACCATACTCCTGGATATCGATCAGCTCCTGCATTCCGGCAAACTCATGAACATGGCTTAACTGCGCCGGCTATAAAGGGATATCCTTTCTTTCAATACTTCTGATCAGCATAAGCGAGCCAACCGCCGGCCATTACCAATTGACGATCAAAGGGGTTCAAGATGATGGAGCAGGTAAGCTCCCCGCTTTTGCCGCGAGCCTGAAAGTTTGAAAACCCGGCGTCGACAGTGATCACCACATCTCCTCCCATAGTGAACAGCCTTTCGATCTGCTCTTTGGGAAGTTCAATGGCCAGCATGCCACAGTTAAACATATTCTGCCGGAAGATCCGTGCAAAGCTTTCGGCTATGACCATATTGATATTATTTACCTCAAATACCCAGACAGCATGCTCCCTTGATGAACCACAGCCAAAATTGGCCCGGGTGACAATCGCACCGGCATTAGCCAAGGCCGGTGAACGGGGATCAAAACCGTCCAGCTTCAGGTCTTCAAGGATATAGGGTCTGAGCGCTTCTTTGCTGTTCTCAGTCAGATATTTGGCCGGAATAATCTCATCGGTGTTTATATCGCTTCTGTCAAGAAAGATGGCGGGGCCGCCAAACCTTTTCATCGCGGGTATCATAACTTATCTCCTACTCTATCTTGTCCCAGGAATTGCCGGGGATCGGTGATGACACCGCTGATGGCGGCTGCAGTCGCTGAAAGCGGACTCATGAGATGAACCATGCCGCCTTTTCCCATCCGGCCGTTAAAATTACGGTTGGTAGTCGAAGCGCACACCTCACCAGGGGCAAGAACGCCATTGCTCATGCCAAGACAGGCGCCACAGGTGGGGTTGGTCACGCAAAAACCGGCATCCATGAAGATTTTGAGTATCCCCTCTTCCATCGCTTGCATAAAGACCTTTGGCGTGGCCGGTGACATGACTCCCCTGACACCATCGGCCAGTCTGCGACCTTTAAGAATCCCGGCAGCTTCGCGCAGGTCCTCAATTCGTCCGTTGGTGCAGGAGCCTATATAGACCTGGTCGACCTTGATTCCCGTCATATCGGTAACGTCTTTAACCTCATCCGGTTTAAAGCCGTAGGTTGCCTGTGGCGGAAGATCAGTGATATCCATTATCAATTCAGCTGCATAGTTAGCATCCGGATCAGAGTGCCATTTCTTGAAATCGATAGTTGCACCATTAATAGATAAATATTCACTCTTGATAAACGGCCAGAGATATTCGGCTGTCACCTGGTCCGGCATGCAGATTCCACAAGTAGCCCCGGCCTCGATAGCCATGTTGCAAAGAGTCATTCGGGACTCCATGGACATGGCTGTAACTACCGGTCCGGTAAACTCTATGATCTTGTCAGTGGCGCCATTCACGGTCAATTTTTTGATAATAGCGAGAATAACGTCCTTGGCATAGACACCGGGGCCAAGTTTGCCGTTAATGATCACCCGCAGGGTTTCTGGATTTCTGAACGAGCAGACCCCTTTCAGTATCCCCACCTCCAGATCGGTGGTTCCAACGCCGGCAGCAAAAGCTCCAAAGGCGCCGTGCGTGCAGGTATGGGAATCGCCCATAATCACGGTATTGCCGGGTCTGATAAATCCTTTTTCAGGGAACAGGGCATGACAGACACCATTTTCGCCGATATCAAAAAAATCAGGAATCCGATGCCGTTGTGCCCATTCGCGCAAGGTTTTGGCCTGGATGGCGGTTTTGGAATCCTTGGACGGTGTCACATGGTCAATGACCGCCTTGATTCGTTTGACATCAAAAACCCGGTCCTTACCACGGCTCATAAGGTCGTTGATGGCGATAGGCGTCGTGATCTCATGACACATTACCACATCAATATCAAGAACCGCATTCTCTGGGGTGGGCGTATCCCGCAGATGGGCCGCAAAGATCTTTTCAGCAATAGTATTGCCCATTATCTCATACACCTCCGTCGATTAAAGATATAGCATTCGGTCGTAATCCGAACAGATATTTGCCAAAAAATATGATACTTTTTCCACTAATTCGCGTCAATGACAAGTTGTATTCCCAAAGCAGGTCATTGCTCTTTCTCCCCCAATTTAATTGACAAACGGCCTTGTGGCAACTATCCTGAAAGCTATTCAAAATCAAGCCATACCCCGATAAACTGGATTATTTTAACACCCCCTTTAGTGGTGTAAGTACCTTTACGAAAGTAATTTTCTGCTAAAAATGTGCAGAAAATTACTTCTCAGGCACTATAACAGCCTGCACGATCTCATTATTAATGAAATTTAGGAGGATTTTTTTATGTTATTCAGTAACCTTCAACAACGAATCATTAATCGTAATATCTTTTTTTTGCTTATTGCCATCTTCCTCCTCTCGGGCTGCGCCGGCTTGAACTTGACCGCTAATGAAGAAAAAAAAGGCTCAACCAGCGAAAAGGAAGTTCTTCTAACCAACCAGCCTTACTATCCCACAGACTTCAAAGATCTACTGATTCCCGGCGAACTATCCTGGGATCGTGCGGACAGCATGACCATCAGAACCGGTACGTATGCCGGCGGTATCCTGAGTTTCTCCGGTCGACTGGAGATAAATTCACTAACCGACTTCTTCCTTAACAGTATGGTCAAGAATGGCTGGCAGTTGCACGGTTCAGTAAAATCAAAGGACACCCTGCTGGCCTTTATAAAGAGTAAAGAGACCTGTCTCATCCGCATCATTGAAATAGGCTATGGCAGAAAGACATCGGTCAGCGTCTATATCACCAAATCTCTTGAATAGCACGGAATTGCAATCAAACTAGTATACGAATCAGGTTCGGCAATGACAACAGCATTGAGCGGAAAAAAAATAGTCCTGGGAGTTACGGGCAGTATATCCGCCTACAAAACTGCTGAGTGGATCAGGAGTTTAGCCGGCGAAGAGGCACTGGTGCAGGTAGTCATGACCAGGGCTGCTACAAAATTTATGACACCGCTGACCTTTGCGGCACTCTCCGGAAATAAAGTCTATTCAGAGATGTTTGAACCGGATCAGGCAGAACAGATTCACCATATCACTTTAGCCCGCGATTGCGACCTGGTTTTAATCGCACCGGCCACGGCCCAGACCATCGCCCGTCTGGCCTATGGCTTTGCTGAAGACTTGCTTTCCGCCCTTGTTCTGGCAACCAAGGCCAAGATATTGATCTGCCCGGCCATGAATACCAAAATGTACCAGCACCCGGCAACCCAAGCCAACCTGAAAAGGCTGCGAGAGTTCGGTTATCAGGTTCTGGAACCGGAGATCGGTTTAATGGCTTGTGGTGATGAGGGGCCTGGTCGCTTGCCGAATTGGCACAATGTTCGTCATGCCCTGTATGCCGCTTTTATGCCGCAGGATATGGCAGGCCAATCAATCCTGGTCACGGCAGGCCCCACCCAGGAACCTTTTGATCCTGCAAGGTTTATAAGTAATCCGGCAAGCGGCAAAATGGGTTACGCCCTGGCTGCTGCTGCCTCGATCAGGGGGGCGCATGTTACCCTGATCAGCGGCCCCACCCATCTGCCAGTTCCGCCAAATGTAGAAACTGTACAAGTAACTACCGCCGCAGAGATGTACGATGCGGTTATAACTCGTTGCCGACAGCAGACAGTTGTGGCCAAAGCAGCTGCAGTTTGCGATTTTCGACCGGCAATCAACTCGCCGAACAAGATTAAGAAAACAGACGCGGCTCTGGCAATTTCATTGCAGCCAAACCGTGACATCTTAAAAGAGCTGGGAGAACTCAAGGCCAAGAGCAAAAAATTCCCGCTTCTGGTCGGATTCGCGGCGGAAACTGAAAATGTCCTGCAGGAAGGGGCCAGAAAGCTGCAGAAAAAAAATCTAGACCTTCTGGTGGCAAATGATGTTACTGCGCCGGGAGCAGGTTTTGGCGCTGACACAAATCAGGTGACCATTCTTGATCCTGCCGGCCATCAGGAGGTTCTCCCCCTGCTCAGCAAAGAGGCAGTTGCGCACCGGATATGGGACCGAGTAGTTGAACTCCTCAAGAGCAGATAAATCGGGTAATTATTGCTGCCCAGGCCCTTTAACCTTCAAGGTCGATATTCCGGCAAGGGTAAATTTAAGCCAGTCAAAACCAAAGCGCAGCAAGGCCTCATCATCCTGTTCAATATGGCGGCGACTGGCTTTATCAAGGTCAAACTCCTGCAGCAGGTTATGCTCGTTGACATACTGCCGAAATCGATCAAGGTTGTAACAGACCATGAAGGCCATCTGCTGCCTGGGGCCGGCATCACCTTCCCCTTGCCAGGGATTTCCGGCAAACAGGGTGTCCATTTCCGCCCACAGGTCATTCATCAGGTTAAAATACTGAATCTGCTGATCCTTGAGCCACTGTTTGACCGTCCACACCCGCGTTTCCGCATGGCCCTTACAGTAAAGGTGGTGAGTCATGAAATAGTATTCGTCCGGTCTGCCCCGGGTAAAAGTTCTGGCTACTGCCCTTTCAAGCGGGTAGGTCCGGCAGGCTGAAGGCCGATCTTCGTATACCGTACAACCGCTCCGCCCAAGGAAAGGACAAGTTTTCTCCTCGTTATCGAGCATTTTTAGTTGGACGGTCGGGAAATTGGGGTTGACCGCCTGCGACACCAGGACATGGCTGGTAAGAAAGGATTCGGAATCAATGCCGAGCCTTTTTTTAAGCCTGATGATATCATACGGATAGAGAAACAATTCAAGTTTCCGACAGCAGTGCGTAAAACAAGAGACCCCGGGATGACAGTTAAACTGAAACACAGATGTTCCCAAAGGCACCATCCCTTCGGGAAACTCCTGACTATTATTTTTTTTTAAAGAGTTATTCATCTATTGCATTCTCATCTGAATTTTTTTCTTTGAGACCAACTTGCCATTACCCATTCTGCCGATTAATGCCCCTTCCACAATTGCTGCAGAAAAATTATAACTGAACTTGCTGACAATCGGAAAGGAAGTTATAATGAAAACGTCTGGTTAATTGCTACGATCTATACCATAATTTTTACTCGGAAACCACTTCTCTCTTGGACCTGCAAACTGCTACAATTGAATGGCGTCGTCTGTTCCCCAATACTCAATCTTATGCCAACCCCAAACAGCTGACGGATGAGATTGCCTCTTTTTTCCTCAGCACAATCACGCCGACAGGCCAGGCGGATCTCCGCCCTATCAATCTTCTCTGCAAATTATCTGAATCGTCGAACCCGGAACTCGCCGAATCAGCGACCGAGTCTCTTTACAACACTATCATTGAAAAGCTCTGCGACGATTTCAGTACACAAGGTATCAACGCAGCAAATCAGGTTCTCGTCCGAATGCTTTTTAATGTCCGGGACACCAAGCGTGGCGAACAGCTGAAGCAGCTTCTCGCCACGCTTGGGATCTGCCATCAGAGTAACCTGCTCGACCGTTACGAAAGGTTGAGACACCCGACTCCGATCGGGATTGCCCAACGTTGCAAGGTTCGGAAAATCATTCTGCTGTCAAGAGTGACGATCGGTGCCGATGTAGTGATTCTCGGGGTTTTGACCAGGCGACTCAGAGAGGCCTTCCCAGCTGCCGAACTGGTGTTGATCGGACCGGCACATCTGGAGGAGATCCTGCACGGCCTGCCGACCACCAGATTTCATTGCTTTGAATACCGGCGTTTTGGCGCAATGCCGGACAAGATATGTGTCTGGCCCCTCATCTACGATATTGTCCAGGATGAGCGCTCCGGTTACCTTAATGACGAATTGCTGCTTTTTGATCCCGATACCCGGCTTACCCAGCTTGGACTTCTGCCTCTGATTGAAGAGGTATCTACCTATTATTTTGACTCCCGCAGGGAACCTGGTAACGGCAATGAATCATCCCTGGCTGTTCTTGTCAATCAATGGCTTGACATCATTCTGCCAGGTACGTTTTTCTGTAATCCAACTCTCTTGTTTAAAGATGAGACCCTGCAAGCAGCTCAGACATTTATCGCCGGCCTTCCGGCATCATCACTCCTGATCATCATCAATCTAGGAGTAGGAAGAAATGAAAATAAACGTATTCCTGAACCCTTTGAAACAGAACTGCTTCTCTCTCTGTTAACCAGAAAGGATACTCTCATTCTCCTTGATTCCGGCAGCGCCGCAGAGAGCTTGATGCGGGTAAAAAGACTGCTGGCAACGGTTCAACAACGGTCAGTACCCACTGAATTTTTTTCTGAAAAAGAACTATCTACCAAAACCATACCTTTTAACCACGGGGTTGTCGGTTTCAAAGGGTCGATCGGTTCAATCGGTGCTTTAATCAGCAAAGCTCATGGCTTTATCGGCTATGATTCAAGCTGCCAGCATATAGCTGCCGCGGTCGGCACCCCATCGGTCATTGCTTTTGCAGGTGCACCTAACCAACGTTTTCAAGAGCGCTGGCGGCCATTCTCGCCTGCCGGTACGTCTCAAACCTTTATGATTGAGAATATTGCAGCGCTTGATCCTGAGGCAATTCATCTACTCGCTCAGCAAATGACTGTTGATCTACATGCCCTGATAAAAAAAACAGGCGAGTTGCGAAAATAATCTGTAAATAATGATAGCCATAAAAAACATGAGACAATATTATAACTTCCGCTATTTACTCAAATTGATGGACTTAGACTTTTAGTCGCGTATAAGGAGACCAATTCTTGCCAGCCCTTACTTCCGAAATTCTGCCCTATCTGCCGGCCCGATTCAAACGAGCTCGGTTGTTGGTCATCGGCGATATAATTATCGACCATTTTATCTGGGGCTCCGTATCCAGGATCTCACCTGAAGCACCGGTACCGGTCGTTGACGTGACCAGGGAAAACCTGCTGCTGGGTGGTGCTGCCAATGTCTTAAATAATCTCTATGCCTTGGGCAGCCAGGCTACTTTATGCGGGGTCATCGGCAACGATATCATGGGTGAGCAGCTTATTAAGCTGCTCACCGAACTGGGCTCATCAACCCTTGGATTGATCAAAACCGATGACCGACCGACAACCAAAAAAACCCGGGTCATCGCTCAGAGTCAGCAAGTGGTCCGTTTCGATCGAGAAAAACGCGGGGAATTGCCGCCAACCCAGCAGCAACAAGTTTTCAACTTTATTGACAGCGTCCTGGATCATATTGATGCGATTATTATATCCGATTATGGTAAAGGTATGATCACGCTCCGTCTTATGGATTTTTTACGAGAACGACTGGCAGGGTTAAACCGCAAAATTCCAGTAATTGTTGATCCCAAGCCAGGTCAGCCTGAACGCTTCAAAGGTGTTACCATTATCACACCAAACAATCATGAAGCAGAGCTTATGTCAGGAATGAGGTTTACAACTGAAAATGAGTTGATCAGAGCTGCTGACAAACTTCTTGATATTATCCAATCAGAAGCCATTCTTATCACCCGGGGGGAAGCCGGCATGACCCTGCTCGAACGCAACAAACCGCTGGTGACCATTCCCACCGTCGCCAAAGAGGTCTACGACGTTACCGGCGCCGGTGATACGGTAATCGCTACCCTTGCCCTTGGCCTGGCAGCTGATCTTTCGTTTTTCGACGCTGCCACATTGGCCAATACGGCTGCCGGGATTGTGGTCGGCAAGGTAGGAACCGCCACTGTGAGCCTCAAGGAGCTATTGGAGGTCAACCAATGAAGCGGCCATTGAGTATGACATCATTCGGCCGGGGTGAATATTCAACCGATGGCCGCACCTGGGTCGTGGAGATCCGCTCGGTCAATCATCGCTATAATGATGTCAGCATTAAACTACCCCGGAAAATCATCGCTCTTGAAGACCGGATCAAAAAGGAGATCTCTGCGGTATACAGTCGAGGACGGGTGGAGGCGTCAGTAACCACCAACGGCGAAATGCAGGAAGCAACCACCCTGACCGCCAATCTGCCGCTTGCCCGAGAGTACTTCAACTGTTTATCCAAGATCAGCCAGAGCCTTTCGTTGCCGACCTCGCCTGATTTGACCATGCTCCTCGGGTTTAAAGACATTATCGTTCCCATGGAACAGGAACAAAACATCGAAAACATCTGGACAGCCTTGCAACCAGCCCTGAATGCCGCCATACAGGAAGGTTTGCACATGCGGACAACAGAAGGCGCAGCCCTGAAAACCGATCTGCTCGCCATGCTGTCCGGACTCAAAAGGACCCTTAGCACCATTGAAATCGCCCTTCCGGAGTTGCTGGGTAAAAAAAAGGCGCAACTCAAAGAACGGCTTGACAATCTTCTTAAAGAAATTGATATTGATCCAGTCCGATTGGCACAGGAGGTCGCAATTATCGCCGACCGTTTCGACATCTCCGAGGAGATTGTCCGGCTGGGCAGCCATATCAATCAATTTTCGCTGTTTCTGGACATGGACGAACCGACAGGCCGCCGGCTTGATTTTCTTTTGCAGGAATTTTTTCGGGAAATCAATACGATTTCCTCCAAGATTTCAGATGCATCCCTGGCCCACCTCACTGTCCATATGAAAAACGAGGTAGAAAAAATGCGGGAGCAGGTCCAGAATCTTGAATAATTTAGCGTTGACCCAGAGCATTTTCACCAATTACCAACAAGAGGTAACCTATGAGTAACAGGCTGATAAACATTGGATTCGGCAATGCCGTAGTGGCCAGCAGAGTTCTGGCGGTAGTCAGTCCAAAATCCGCACCCATGAAAAAACTCCGGGAACGGGCGAAACAGGAGAAGAAGATCATTGACGTTACCGAAGGCAGACGGACCAGATCCATTATTATTCTGGACAGCGACCACATCATCCTCTCTTCAGTGCAGCCTGAAACGATCACCCTGAGGTTTATGCCGCTTTCGGAAAATCGGGTTGAGGAACAACCTGAACCTTGAAAAGAGGCAGCCTTTTTATTATTTCCGCCCCATCAGGCACCGGTAAGACGACAATTCTCAAACGTCTGTTCGAACTCATGCCGTTACTGTCGTTTTCAGTTTCGCACACTACCAGAAGCCCACGCCGGGGCGAGCGGGATGGCATCGATTACCACTTCATCTCCCGGGAGGCATTTGTGGACATGCGCCTCGCCGGCGATTTCCTGGAGTGGGCCGAGGTGCACGGTAATTTATACGGGACGAGCAAAAAAAGTGTTGAAGATGGTCTGGCTGCCGGCCTGGACATCTTCCTCGATATAGACGTGCAGGGCGCCAGACAGCTCAGAAAATCCGGCATCAAGGCACTCTTCATCTTTATTGTCCCACCTTCCTGGGAAGAACTGGAAAGACGACTGCGCGGGCGAGGCAGTGAAGCAACAGAGATAATCGCCCTGCGATTGACCAATGCCCGCCACGAAATGAGCGAAGTCACCCTGTATGACCATGTGATAGTCAACGACCGAATAGAACATGCCGTTGACATGCTGCGCGCTGTTGTTCTGGCTGAACGCAGCAGAAACAGACGCAGCGCAAGCGGTGAACCGATAGCCATATTTGAAACACGTTTCAACTGATTTTAAATCACTCCTTACCCTGATAAAAATATATGGCGGCACCTAAAAAAACATCACCGCACACCCAGGAAGCAATCGATCTGGTTTGGGGTATTCACCCTATCCTCGAAAAATTAAAAACTGATCCGACCCAGGTCAGGGAGATCATCGTTCTAAAAAACCGCTCACCCGGCAAGGTTGACGAAATCATTGCCCTTGCCAAACAGCACAATCTGCACGTCAAGTACGAACAGCACCTGCCCGCTAGTGTCGAAAACCAGGTCCATCAAGGAGTCGTTGCCCGTGTCCGGCTCACTAATCCCCTGTCAATCGAAGAGTTGCTGGTTCTTCTCAAGAAGGCCTCCACCCAACCGATTCTTTTGGCCCTTGACTGCATTCAAGACCCCCACAATCTGGGCGCCATCATCCGTTCAGCAGCAGCTGCCGGAGTACTCGCCATCATTATTACCAAGGACCGCACCGCCCCGCTCTCTGGGACTGTTGCCAAGGTGTCGGCCGGCGCTCTCAGCCACATGGCAATCTGTCAGGTCACTAACCTTGCCGAGACCCTGAAACGTCTGCAGGCAGAAGGGGTGTG
>Ga0208863_1000129_pt1 | contig 93090 bp, 91 predicted proteins | sample RifOxyD3_FD_184040 | JGI IMG/M metagenome (GOLD analysis project Ga0208863, IMG submission 184040) | Soil microbial communities from Rifle, Colorado - Rifle Oxygen_injection D3 (SPAdes) | ecosystem: Environmental > Terrestrial > Deep subsurface > Rock core/Sediment | place: Rifle, Colorado... | reverse complement strand
AACTGAATGAAAAGCTAATAAAAATTTGTCTTGAGTCGGTTGAAAAATATGTCGCTGCTATACAGGACGGGAAGTTTCACTTATCAATGCTTGAAGATAGGGAAGCTAAAGTTTGCCAGTATTGTAATTTTAGAGCGATTTGCAGGATACAGGAGGCAAGCGAATCCCAAAATATTGTATTAAGGAAAATAGCGCATAACGTCTGCGCCAACTATGCACCGCCGAACAATTTCTCTTTTAATTAAGTGAGGCGGTGAGCGAACTCTATATGTCGAGCCTTCAACCGAACGAGTGAACGTCATTGTTGCTGCTGTTAGGTGCCGTTTTGCTTTTTCGCATTGAGCAATCAGCAACGCGAAATTCGGATTATCTCTGAACCACGTTACGCGTTTTCTCCACCGTTCTTACTAACGCCCGGGAGGAGGTGGCGGGAAGAGTTTAGGATGTGCCTCGATAATAAACCAGCGCTCATTTACTTTTTTCATCACTTGGACAACATACCCTTTTAGTGAGACAGAACCACTGGAAGGGATGATCTCAATCCCACCTTGCCATATGGCAAGCTCTGGCGTGAGCATGCGGACCGCCCCGCGCTCTTGCTTTACCTTTGCGCCAGGCATGTTTGGTGGAGAAGCTTATTATATGCGGCTTCGATTTCAGCACGCCCATGCTGCACGTCTCCGAACGCTCCCACCCTCACAGCATCTTCGGTATAGTAAGAGGCTAATGCCTTCGCATCCCCTTTGTCCCAAGCTTCTGCGAACGCCTGTGTCTCTGCAATGATTGTTTCTTATTTTTCAATATTCATATTCTCGGCTCCTTTTGTTTGCACCATTGGTTGTTGCGCACAGGATGTAAAGATTAGCAAAACGAATGGCAGTACGGTTTTTAATTGTTTCATAGTTTTTATATGATAAGTGAGTTGTTGTTAATTGTTAATTACTGCTGAACTACAAGACGGCTCTGAGGTCGAAATGGCGCCTAACGAGCCTGTCGGAAAAGTCATGGAGTACAAAAAATTGCATTAAGAAAAGATATAAAAATGATGAACTCAATAGAGATCGTGGTTTATAAGTCAAATATGGAAGCCTTTTTTTTGTTTCATGTTATCTTTACTTTTTCGACAGTCTCAACGTGTGCACAAACCACGCCGTGCCGCACTCCGCGCTTCTCTTTCAAATAAGTGCGGCATGGAGCGAGCACAACTGATTTCGTTTTCCAAGACCTAACATAGCCATATCAAACGAGCGAGCGTTGTAGTGCCTGTTGTTATGCGCCGCCTTCTTGCGGGCCTGTTCTCACTGACCACTGGGTTTGTTTCTGGGATCATCTCCTGGGTTCACGTAGTTTATTCCCCATGGTCCGATACCGTGAAGCTGAATCGTCGATTTCTCTTTTGTGAAGGCGAAGTGCCGAGTACCAATGGCCATCGCGGCAAACCCTCCAGTAGGCAGTTTCGTGGCCTTGGATTCATCAAACATTTCTCCGAGCCCCATATAAAATGAGCCGTCAAGAACTGTCACATGCTCTATTGCTGGATGCCAGTGAGGTGGGACTTTATAGTTTGCCGGAAGCCTAAGCTGCATTGTAAACGGGCCAGCTTTCGTCGGATCCCCCTCGAGCACTGCTGATTTTACCCCTTTTGGAAGCGAAGTAGGGCCATCCTTCCAGGTAAGATCCGTTGGCACAAGCATGATATGGTTGGCTTGATGCTTAACTGCCTTTTCAGTCGCCTTCTCCTGTGCTTGGAGTAGTGAGGCAGGAACAATGAGAGTCAATCCAATGAGGAACAGCCGCAAAGAAAAATAGTTTAACATGACGATCTCCTTTAGTGTTGGTTATGAAATATGTTGATCAGGAAATTCCTGAATTATTAAGACATCTTGTACTAAAAAGGTGGCACATAACTATTTTAAAAACGCATATGTTCGTATATCATTTCGACCTGCCTGTCGGCAGACAGGTTGAGGTGGTTATGCACAATTATTTTGTTTATTAAAATAATTCAGTTGATTGACAGTTATAGTATTCAAATGTTAGTAATCAATTTGCTGAGAACATATACTTTCAAATTTGGAAAGTCAAACAGAATCTGTGAGATAAAACACTCATGTGATATTGAAACGAGTCAACTTCAATGTACGCAAAAATTTGGGCGCCAGCCAATTAAGCTAAACAGAAAAAAAACTATAGCGGAAGAAGATGTAGAATTGAATTAAGAGCTAATAAAAATTTGTCTTGAGGCAGTTGAAAGATATGTCGCGGCAATTCAGGAGGGAAAGTTTCATTTATCAACACTTGAAGATAGAGAAGCCAAAGTTTGCCAGTACTGCAACTTTAGAGCGATTTGCAGGATACAGGATGCGAACTGATTGGGATTATTTTTTAATAAAACTATGGCGCATAACGCTCTGCGGGTTTGCGTGCGTACGGGAGAAAGAAATACTTGACTGTCTGCTTGCACAGAACAAAAATAGGAAATAAAAATTGTCTGCGAAAAAAAACCCGCATCACGCAAACCCGCTGCTAGGGTTAGTTGTTTTATAATATTGTGCGTAAAACATTTTCATATTCGGTTAGTTCAAGTCCTTTGTTGGGAAACTCTTACACCTTTTATTAACAGCCATAGACTAAATAGCAATTCCCCTATAGAACATGGAATCAAAATGGCAGGATATATCGTTTTTACTAAAGGTGGGAAAAGAAACCAAGTAACGCTATTGATAAAATAGCATAGACCTCCAATTAGTAGCAGAACTCCTAAAATTCTTGGAAAGTAGGCGGATCTGTAAATCAAATATCCAAGTATAATAAGGTGTAAGCCGAAAAATAAAAGAGAAATATTATAACCTGAACCGTGCAATTTTATTGACAGCAACGCTAATGCCTCAAGCTGGTCTGAATTAAAAACAGTTAGGTATTGTGCGTCTCCTAAAAAGAACAATGCCGCATAGTGACTAAGAGCAACGACACATAAAATAATAATACTCGTCAGCCGGAAAAATGTAGAAAGCAATGATAGATTCCTGCTAAAATCCCTGAGTAATATATAAAGTATGGTTGTTACACCAATATCACATACGAGCATAATTAATTCACTGACAAATCCGAATCGGAACCAAAATTCAGAAGCTATAATATTCTTAGCAGTAACAGTGGCATTATTGTAGTCAACAAGGTTGTCACGAACAAAGATTTGGGCAATTAGTCCGAAACCTATTATTAGCAAATAAAGGAATCCTGCAATTCTGGCAATTTTTACTGTTGAGTCCATATCTAATTTTTTGTATGACGCTTTTTTTGAGGATTTGTTACATTATTTATAGTTTAGTCCATGGTGCTGAACAATGACCGATAACTATTGTAAGTACGCATATATGCGTATATCATTCCAAATGGGGTGGCTATACGTCATTATTTTGTTTATTAAAATCATTAAGTCGGTTGGAAGTTATAGTACTCAAATACCCGTAATCAACTCACTTAAAACTTATACTTTCAAATATGGAAAGTCAAACAGAATATGTGAGACAAAACACGCATGTGATATTAAAACGTATTACATTCGAAGTGAAGAAATAATTGGACGCCAGCCAATTAAGTTGAGCAGAAAAAAGACTACTGCGGAAGAAGAAGTAGAACTGAATCAGGAGTTAATAAAAATTTGTCTTGAGGCAGTTGAAAAATATTTTGCAGCAATTCAAGAAGGGAAGTTTCACTTATCAATGCTTGAGGACAGAGAAACTAAAGTTTGCCAGTACTGCAACTTTAGAGCGATTTGCAGGATACAGGAAGTAAGCTGAGTTTGATTTATTTCTTTAAACAAAACCATGTCGTATAACGTTTGGGGGTTTAAGAAGTGGCAGATTTAGAAGCACAAACTGTCAACCTACGACTACTGTTTATTAGAAGCACTACCGTTCGATTAAGCACGTCACCCGCCATTTCTTTAAACCCCTTGTTATGGGCTGGTTTGCTTGTCTGTCCAACTAAACCAACTACTGTGTTACAGGAACAGAGTTATGAAATTGAACAAAAACCCAATTACCATTTCGTTTTTCCAAAACCCCAGTTAATCTCTGACCGTTGATTTGAACAGGGTTACCCTCAACTTTCAAGTTCCAGTCCCATGTCTCCGAAAACCAAGCTACATCACCAGCAGAACTAATCTTAATTATTTGGTCTTTGACAGTGATTTTGGTGTCTTGAAAAGATGGCAGCATTTTCACTACGGCATCTTTAAACCCTTCCCACCCGATAAAGTGTTCAGAAGCATCTGAACCGTAGTTAACCATGTCTGCTTCATGTGCCATGATATTCGACAGCAATTCCATGTCATGCGTTTCCCAGAATTGCACAAATTGGTCAACGACTGTTTTGACATTCGTCTTTTCAGATGTTAAGTCGACTTTTTGATTGCAACCGCTTGTTGTCAAAAAAACTGTTATCAGAAAGAGTGAATAAAAAAAGAAGTTTTTCATAATGATTTTATTTGTTTTTTGTCCTACTCGTTTGGCTTTTCGGTGTCGCCCCGTTTTTTGAGTGGTCGCTGGTTTCCACTTTTGATTTGCAATATTAAGAATTTGTCAAACAGTCAAGAACTGTCGTAAAAAATTGTTGGCGGTTCTCGTGTCCGTCGGGTGTCGTTGTCGGTTTTTAAACTTGCCCATAACTAATGATAAGTACCCATATATGCGTATATCATTCCAAATGAGGTGGCTATACGCAATTATTTTGTTTATTAAAATCATTCAGTTGATTGGCAGTTATAGTATTCAAATGTCAGTAATCAACTCGCTTAGAACTTATACTTTCAAATTTGGAAAGTCAAACAGAATCTGTGAGATAAAACACTCATGTGATATTGAAACGAGTCAACTTCAATCCGAAGAAAAATTTGGCAAGTAACCAATTAATCTCTCCAGGGAAAAATTGCTAAAGAGAAAATATAGAACTGAATGAAAAGCTAATAAAAATTTGTCTTGAGTCGGTTGAAAAATATGTCGCTGCTATACAGGACGGGAAGTTTCACTTATCAATGCTTGAAGATAGGGAAACCAAAGTTTGTCAGTACTGTAATTTTAGAGCGATTTGTAGAATACAGGAAGCGGAGTGAATACCAATATATTATATTATGAACAATAACGTTTAACGGGTAGTAACTTGCCCAAGACTGGGCTTTAGAAACACCAACTGCTCAAGACACGATTAAGTCTATTATTGCATTACTGAGTTGTCAAATTATTATTTGTTATCTATTAGTTTCATTAAAGTCAAAAGCTGTTTTGTGTTTGTGATGTCAAAATATTTGTCCTTTATTAGTTTCACTTGATATTTTTGAGGCAAAAAGTGGCCCCATTTTGAAAAAGCTAATAGAGTAGAATTTGAATCCAAGAGGTTGTTTATGTGGGAGTCCATGTAGGCAAATGGTTGAGTTAATGAACCCCACTTTGCTAATAATTCTTCTTTAGGAGCATCAATATCAAATTTACTGCAACTTTCCTCTAAAATGTTTTTTATCCCAGCAATGTTTAGCAGTAATTGTATAGTTCGATTTATTCTTGTCCCTGTAAATGTATATAGTTCCATATGCATTTCGGCTACGAGTAATGGTCTGTCAACTATCAAGTTTTGAATATTGAAAACTGAAAAATCTTTCCGCATTGCTTCAATTTCATCAAAACTGGGTTCATCCAAAACATCAAAAAAGTTATTGTTATAAAGTATCTCAAACATTTTTTCTCTGATTCGCGGATGAATTGTTGCACCACTAGAACCAAAAAACATTGGCTTCTTTCCGTCTTTAGCCGGAATTACTTCAATCTTCTTAGACTTAAAATCAATGAACTTTATTTTCCAGATTTTAGCTGCTAATAAAATATTTTCATCTTCTATCATTTGCGGTGAAGGTGAAATTTCACCAATAGTATTTCCCGCATTTACAACTTTAAAATTTTCTTCCGTTTTGAAAACACTATAAAAATCTCGGCTATTTACGATTTTCTCACCTTCAACTCCAATAATGACTTCTTGCTGTAATTTTTCTAAAAAGTCAATTTCAATTAGATGATTAAGTATTTCCTCAATTTCTGAGACATCAATTTGATTGAAAGTAAAATTATCTTTTAATTGTTTTACTAAGTCAGTCAATCTAATGCCTGAATGTCCTTTTGTAATTGATAAAGCTTGATGAAGTAAAATGTCATAAGATTTTTCAGTTGATTGAGGTGGTTCAATAAATCCTTCCTGATATAAGAGCCAACAGGCTAATGATTGTAATAAACTCCATCTTTTGGTGGCATACAAAAACAGATTGCTTTTTTCTCCTTCTTTTCGCCCACTTCTACCAACTCTTTGAATCAATGATGCAATGCTATGAGTTGCATCAATCTGAATAACTTCATCAACTGTTCCAATATCAATTCCTAACTCTAAAGTTGATGTGCATGCAATACAAAAATTTTGACGCGTATTATTTTTAGCAAAATATTCTACATACTCTCTTACTTCTTTGTCAACTGATGAGTGATGTGAAAAGTAGTTTGGGTGTCCTTTAACTCTATCTGAAATCTTTCTTAGTTTTACAGCAACCTCTTCTGCTCTTCCTCTGCTATTAGGAAAAATTAAAACCTTATTGTCTTTTGTCTCAATGTATAAATCATTTAAAAGTTCTAAAGGCAAATCATCCCTTTCATTTTTGAAGTAGCGGAATACTGCATTTATCTCTTTTGCAGTTCTGTCTAATAAAATTTTAGTGTTCAATTCATTACCTGTAAACTTTTTTGCTTCATTATAATCTCCAATTGTTGCGGATAAACCAACTATGCTAAAAGGTTTGAGATTTACATTTTGAAGTCTTGATAAAATTGATTTTAGTTGCGTTCCTCTATCTGTGCCTATGAATGAATGTATTTCGTCTATGACGACATATTTAAGGTTTGAGAAAAGATGCTTCACATTAAAAGTTTTGTTTATGAACATTGCTTCTAATGATTCTGGTGTTATTAAAATGATTCCGTTAGGTTGTTTAATAATTCTGTCTTTAAGTGTTTTATTTGCTTCTCCATGCCACTTTGTGACTGTAACATCAAGGTATTTACAAAGTTCCTCAATACGATAAAACTGGTCGTTAATTAAGGCAATCAATGGTGAAATATAAAGCACCTGAACACCTGTTTGATTAAAATCTATTTTTGAAAGTATGGGAAGAAATGCAGCTTCTGTTTTCCCTGATGCTGTTCTTGAAGCTAAAATATAGTTGTCGTCTGTTGCAAGAATTTTTGCAATAGCTGCTACTTGAATTGGTCGCAACTGCTCCCAACGCTTAGCACGAATGTATTTTCGAATTGGTTCTGAAAGTAAATCAAATGACATTATAATTCTTCAACACTGTCCAATGAACCTTCATTTGGTCTTTCATCTGAAATTACTAGTTCGCCAATAAGCTTTTTCTTGTCCACATTAGGGTTTTGACGAATGATATTCAAAATATTTAAAAAATCACGAATAATTTCACCGGGAGTTAAAAATTCAGTCGCACCAGGTTTATTAAATATTTCTTCCATAAACTGCTGAATATCGCTATCGGAAAAATTTATTTCTGTTTTATAGTTGTAATCAAATATTGCCTTTAGATTTTTAAGCAAAATAAATATCTCTTCGTGGGCAAGTGGCATTAAATGAAATACGGGCTGTGCAAAATCTCTAATTTCTACTGTTTCATATTTATTTGTTTCTAATCTCCTTTTTAAAGCTTGATAGCTAAAAAGGCCTCTGCGTTCATTTTCTAAGAATTCTTTCGTCCCAGCAAAATTGAAAAATAAGTTTGAGACTTTTCCTTGAAAACAATCGTTGTAAATGGTAAGTATTTTTTCATAATTCTTTTCTCTCATAACAGAGGTTGATATTTTATAAAGGTTGACAGCCTCATCTAAGTTCACCATAAAACCCCTATAACCTATGCTAACAAAAAGCTTACAAAAATTTTTTAGCATATCGTAGAAATTCAAATCATTAATTATTTCTCTTACTCCTAAATCTTGCCTCGCTTCACTTTTTGTTCTGTATTCTCCTTTCAGCCACTTCAAAGCATTTCGCCTCAATTGCTCATCATCTTTTATGAAACCCTCATAGTATTTTATAACCACCATTCCAAAGTCAAAACCTCCAACATCAGTAATTTCATTTATGGTTTTCATAATGTTAGTTTGAATAAGGTTTAAGAATTGCACATTACGAATATCTGTCAATGAAATTTTATTTTCTTCTGCTGTTTTGGTAACTATTTGCTCAATCCATTTTTCCATTAAGGTAGACAATGCGCCGCCTTCAGGTTTAGTTTGAATTGCCAAATTATCTATTAGGGCAGAATATAGAGCTACACCTTTTCCGTCATTTGAATACAAACGATTGTCGGGAGTAAAATCAGCATTTGCTATCACAAATTTTTGCTTCAACGCAATAGTGTTAATTAAGTGAAGCATAAAAGATTTTCCAGAACCAAAATCACCAATCCAAAACTTAACTATACTCTGTCCGTTCTTAACATCTTCCAATGAAGTAACAAAAGCTTTGATTTCTTCGTCCCGCCCAACGGCAATATGCTGGACGCCAATTTTAGGAACTACACCGGCAATCAATGAATTGATAATGGATGTTGCTTCTTTCGGTTTAATGTTGTCTATCATTTTGCTAAAAGCCTTTGATAATAATTTGGATTTATAGTGAGATATTCATCTTCTTCCTCAATCAAAACATCATCGTCCAAAATTTCAAAACAAATTTCATTAATTCTTTCGATAAGTTGATTACTAAAAACCCCTTTTGATTTTGCGAATGCTTCCAATTCACTTTGAGGAATCGAAAAATTGTTTTTTGATAATACTTCCAATGCCTCCAACTGTATTGGCGTAAATTCAATTCCACTTGAATAAATTGATTTTTGTGTTATTTCAGATTTTTGAGTTATTTTAATTTCAACTTCCTCACTGTTTATTTCTTGTGTTTTAATTGATGTACTTTCATTCTCATGTTCATCATTCAAAATTTTATCCAGTAATATAATAGTTTCAGAATGTTGTTTTTGCTCTTCTAATATTAAGGTTTTATCCAACACTATTGGTTTACGCTTGATAGCATACACTTGCGGAACGGCACTAAGTGCTTTGTTCAAGTCTTTATCTTTTATCAATTCAATAACTATAACCTCAAAGTCATGTAACTGTTCATTTTTTTCAAACAGGCTTTTTTGAATTGTTTTTGTGATTTGTTTATTGTTAAAAGTTGTTGATTTTAAATCATAATACAAATAGTAGATATAAAATCTTAAAGAGGTTACTTTGTCATACTTTGCAATAAATCTTGAGGCTTGGAAAAATATATTTTCAATATTTGGATTGCTTTTATTCATTTTTTCTAATTCATAAATACTTTGAATATATTGTAATTTATCCTTTTCAGTAAAGGATTGCTCAAACTGTTGCATCTTAATTTTCCATCTATTCTTATCGTACTTGTTTAATAAAATTTCAATTTCCTCAGTAGGTTTTAAATCATCAATATATTTTTGAATTATTTTATTTATATGAACTTGAAATCTATTATTATAATCAATGAAGGCTGGTGGTGAAAGTAGATACCAATTGAAATCTGTTTTTCTACCTACAGAGAAATAATCTCTTAATTTGTTTTCACAAGATTTATAGATGCATTGATAAATATCATTTGTGAATGTGTTAATTATTGGCTTATTATAACCAAAATTTTTATATCGAAAATCATTTGCTATTGCTATTTCGGCAAACGCATTCGCTTGTTCTTGAAAACTTGTACCGTTTAATTTAAAAATGGTTTGTAGTTCATCCAACGTATCAAAAAACATTCTTATTAATTCTATTGCTATCTCTTCTGTCGAATTAAATTTATTATCGGTATCAATTAAGTTGTTAAGTGTAATTACTTCCTGCTCGTTTAACTTTAATTTATTTTTATATCGATTACCTAACTTCCAGTCTTCATTAAATGATTGAATCGCCAAACTATTATTTAATTTGTAATGATTATCTGTAACATCAATAACTGAATCATCCTTGTAGCTGCTATATGAACTTGAAGTAGTTACTTCGATTTTGATATTATTTGTCAATTCCTCTTCGCTTTTTTTTGTGTTATTGGTATATGTACTTTTCGCAGTGGTCAGTTTCTTGTTACCTGACAAAGCAAATATTATAATCATAATTACTACTAACGCACCAATAATATAAAACATTAAAGAAATTGAATCTTCCGTATCAGAATCAATTTTGGGACTTTCAAAGATTTTCGGGTTTTCTATTGCTATTAGAAATTTACTGGACAAAAATCCACTTTTACCATTATGCTCAATTTTGAACCATAATGAATTAGTTTTTTCAATAACGGTTACGTTTTCCCCTCTCTTTATAATCCCAATTGAATTGTATTTAGGACTTGGACCACTTCTAAGATTTAGATTCGCAGTTGTTTGATATAAATCCGCAGCATTCAAATTAATTGCAACTGTAAGTAACAATATTGTGCAAAGTGTTCTGGTAACGGATATTTTGTTTGCTATTAAATTGCTCATTTCTTATTGCAGAATATTAGTTTTCATAGTTATTGAAATTTATTACGGAATGTTGCCTTTCGGGTGCGTTAGGGAAAGAGCAAATGTAGTGCAACTGCTTCGGCTTGTGGGTGGGGCTGGACTGTTGACTTTTAACATCGGTTATAGCTATTGTAAAAAACTCATATAAGGTATATCATACCTAGATTGAGTGGATATACGCAATTATTTTGTTTATTAAAATCATTTAATCGGTCGGTAGTTATAATATGCAAATCCACGTTATCAACTCACTTAAAACTTATGTAATTTTTTTGAGGAGGTCAAGGGTGGAAGCGTAAATAGATTCGGATTGTTATTTTAAATCTTAAAAAGTATAAACAGCGATGTGAAAACCAAATGGTATAAGAAAAATAAAAATGCCTTTGCCGGAGGGGGGCAAAAGCTTAGGCATGCTATCTGCTTGACTCGTAACTAAACGAGAAGCATAACAACAATATTAAAGTTTCAAATTAAAGTCAATTTACTTCAATAACATTTTCAATTTCGTATCAATAAAATTTCCGACCCCCCTATTGACGCATAGGCGTCAACCTAACAACAAGAAAAAAATATTGTGAAACAAAGATATTATTGCTAAATCAATTAAATATTGAAGAAAATATATACAATGACAGAATTAAAAAATGTAAAGTCGTTATTGAAAATAAGTCTCTCCCTTCCCAAGAGAAGGGCTTATTGGTAAATACACTTTAATTTATCATTCTGACATAACATTATTATATAAAGGCTTATGCTAATATTTTATAAAATTAAGTTGACGCCTATGCGCTGTTGGCGGGATAAACTTTTATTCTGCAAGGAAAGCCGGGAGTTAGGTTGTCTTCAAAATTTGTGTCTTCTATTTTGATTCAAATATTTTGAAGACGGCAATTTGACTCGGGCATATACCTGTGATGGCGGCAAAGATCATCCCTGCTGGTGGTATAAATAGGAGCCAGTGAACATTTGAGAAGCCTGTGAGATAAATCCCTAACCATATTATAGCTCCGAAAAAAGCGAACCATATGCGCATTGAGTTAGAGGCTTTCATTTTGGTGATCCTTTCTTTAGATTTTTGTGATTATTTAACTGATACAATTTGCTATCATTTTCGAATACAGATTTTTCTTCCTATACTGTTCTCATGCTAAATTTCTTGACGTAAATGCCGTATAGCGGATTGCAAAAGTACTCGATGCCGAAGCGAATTCGAATAGATTTATTTATCGTGAGCGAAGCAAATCAGCTTATCAACAAGGGGAGTGTCGTACTTTTGGTTGTTAAGTGAAGTTGAATGAGTCACTTCAAGATCGTCTAACATCGTCCGCATCTTGCAATTTAGAACTTGTATTTCAAAGGATATCCTTCTCTAGTTACAGATAAATTATTTGCTTTCTCAAATTCAATAGCTTCTTTAATTAGCTCGCTTTGGCGATATGCTTTAACAGCATCTGCACTTTCCCAAACAACAACCGTAACTTCATCCCCTTTGTCAGGGCGGTCAAAATGATAGATGGAATTTACACCTGGTTGTTTCTGAAATCGTGGCAAGAATTCGGCTAGGAATTTTTCCACTTTTTCTAATTGCACTGAGTCAACCTTGCTCGATGTAATTGTTATAAACATGCTTTTCGTCTCCTTATTGAAATGTTCATCATGATTCGTATTTCCGTTTTGCATATTGGAAACAAGAAAACCAATCAAAATTATAAACATAAGAAATATGCCATATCGCATAAAAGATCCTCCTTAATTTAGTATTGGTCTGTTTTAACTCAAGCCGCCGAACAGTTTGAAAGATATGTGTTCTTCAATCAAGCCCCACCGGTTATAGGATCAATGATCGATTTCACTTCGGATACAATATTAGCCGGGAAGCCGCCTTGTTGCGCATGTTCACGAACCATAGTCTCGTTTGGTGCGATGTACACACAATAGATTTTGTCACCGGCAACGTAACTGTGAACCCAATTTATCTGTGGGCCCATCTTGTTGAGTACACCACATGATTTCTGCGCGATGGCCTGAAGTTCTTGCTGGGACAGCTTGCTGGCTCCTGGAATGTTTCGTTCAATGATGTATTTTGGCATAAAGAACTCCTTTGAATTATTGTTACTTACTACTATTGACTACGAGTTGAACGGTTTCGACTGTTATATCAAAGGCTTAACCAAAGATAGCTATGGCATTGAAACATATCTTTTAACGATCTTTGATAACGTCGAAGTCCAGTTTACTGCATGGTGTGCAACGATTAGTAAAAGCATGCAGTACTATCTAGGGTACATCTCGGTAATCACGGTTTAGCGTACTGATCAGCAGTCATCACTTCAATTCCAATGAAGCGTTCGTTTCCCTCGACCCAAGCATCGTGACCTGGCGGTATTGTATATGATTCACCTGCACCAATGGTTTTATTTGTTCCGTCCTTGAGACGCACAGTCAGCCGCCCTGAAATAGCATATCCCACATGGGATAATTGACATTGATCTGTTTTGACAACTGGTTTGATACAATTAGACCAGCGCCATCCCGGTTCGAAGGTGAAACGACCGATTGTGAAGCCTTCAAGTCGAACAATCTCGACACGGGTTTTATCCGGTGTACGAACTTCGTCGGGCGAACTGTGGGACTTCGATTCGAAATTGCTTACTGCAACTGGTGTTACCATGTTTTACTCCTTTAATAATTGATTAATGATGATGTACAGCTCTTTTATTTTATTAATGTGTAGTTTCAGGATAATACTCTTCTTCTGAGCATCTTTCCACTCTCGGTCAGAATCACGGTCTGAAACCGGAGGTACGCTTGATTCTTGCTCTTGTATTCATTCCGTGGCTAATAAAACCATTCCTATGTGTTTCGTACCATGTTTCTTTTCTAACATCTTCGATTAGATGAAACATCTTTTACCTAGAATACATGAAATTGCTATTAAATGAGATACATTAAGAAAACAATTTTGTAATGTATTTTAGTAACAAAATAATTCCATCCGGTGAAAAAAGTCAGGAGATAACCAGTACGACTCATTTTTTCTTTGTTTCAGGAACCGTAAGCATTGGTGGAGCCAGACTAGTATTAAAAATATCCGCTACAATCATCCATTTTCCATTATCCTGTCGTTTCCACACAGTAACGTATTTTCCTGTGTCGGCGACAGAACCAAAGACTCCTATATAAGTACCAATTTCATATGCTAAATCACCACTGGCATCAAAACTGGTCATCGAAAAATTGAATTCATTCATCATACTTGACATCTCTTTAAAAGATGCCTCGATATTTTCTTGACCGGTTACCATCGGGCTGTGCTGAGGAAGAACAGTAGCATCATCTGCGTAGTTTGCCGTCATACCTGCAATGTCTTTGGCCGCAAAGGCTTTTATTTGTTGGGCATCTGCCTCTTCGACTTCCTTTCGGATTTCTTCAACATTGGGCGGCTGCTTGCATGACAGCAGAACAACCGAGAGGGTCACCACACAGAACTGAATTATTCTTAAATTACTCATGAGTACCTCCTTAAAAATATTTAATCTATTAATTGCTTGATGAAGTATAATCTTAGTGGCTTTTCTTAGGAGCCTTGTAAGGATGTTCCTTCAACTCTACTATAAGAAACTTTACCTGCTTAGTTCCGGCGTTTTCGGTTACATGAGGACGCTCGGGTATACTGAACCCAGATTCACCAGCTTTAAGATCAAAGGTTTCATTTTTTCCGTCTGTGTAGTGAACAGTAAGTTTTCCATCAGTGAGAGCATAAAAGAAATGCGCTGGATGAGAATGAGTGTCACTCTTTTGACCAGGTTCCATCGTAACCACAGTTGCTCGTAAGAGGGTTGTATCCACCAAGATATTGTTCATTTTTGGATTGATGTTTTTCCAATCATGAGCATTCAGGTCAGATAAAAATAAGAAAAAGATCAATATTCCCCCTGCCACGTAAAAGAGAGTTTTTTTCATAATGACTCCTTTATTTATTGATTTAAGTTACCAGAAGTTTAATTATGGAATTATATTTTCAGCGCAAAAAAATCTATGTTTTCGAGTTGAAAATGTCAAACGTAAAATGTGAGATAAAACACGCATGTGATATTAAAACGTATAAACCTTGAACTGAAGAAAGATATGGATGCCAGCCAATCAAGCTTAGCAAAAAAAACTACCACGGAAGGAAATATAGAGTTGAATGAAGAGCTCATAAAAATTTGTCTTAAGGCAGTTGAAAAATATGTCGCTGCTATAAAGGAAGGGAAGTTTCATTTATCAATGCTTGAGGATAGAGAAGCTAAAGTTTGTCAGTACTGTAACTTTAGAGCGATTTGCAGGATACAAGAAGCGGGGTGCAGAATTTCCAATATTTGATTTATCTCATGCAGTTTCGTATTGAAAACTTTTAAGTTTATCGGGGTTAACTCTTAAGCTCAAATTTAAGATTTCAACTCCAACTACCTTACCCTCACTATTAAAATCGAGTATTACACCTGGCTGGACTTCTTCAGACTCTACAATCGTGGAATCATCCAATCGAAAGTACAAAGCATCATTTTCTTTATCAAATTTTAGTTTCATTTTTTTTCCTTTCTCGACGGTCAAAAAATACGGTAATTATTTTCATGGGAGTCTCCAATGGATTTACTACTACATGCAGGATTCGATTCCCGTGCTCGCTAATACTTAAAATCATTTAATCGGTTGGCAGTTATAATATACAAATCCTCGTTATCAACTCACTTAAAACTTATATAATTTTTTTGAGGAGGTCAAGAGTAGAGAGTAACAGAATAAGCCAAAGGTAAAGATCACAGATTAAGATAACCATGAAGACATGTTAGACTTAACCAGATATGTTTGCCTTAGAGGAAGACTGATAAATTTGGCGAATAAAGATTAAGTTTTCTAGGCAAAAGGTTAAAAAAAGCAAGGTACACCCCGGATGGGAAAGTCTTCTTATTCTTGACAAGCTAGATTTATTTTTTTAAGTTTCACATGCCACTGGCTAAGCCGTGGTAATTTTTTTTTAAATTGCTGAATATTAACCCAGATAAGAGAAAGTTATGGCTGATAATAATTTTGTTTACTTAACAAAAGAACGACTCGTAGAGCTTGAAAGAGAGCTTCAGGAACTGAAAACAAACGGCAGAAAAGAAATCGCTGCAAAGATTGCCGAAGCACGTTCGCATGGCGATCTTTCAGAAAACGCCGAATATGATGCCGCAAAGGAAGAGCAAGGCATGTTTGAATTGAAAATCAACAAACTGGAAAAAATCTTATCGCGTGCAAGAATAATTGACATGTCTCAATTTTCAAATGATCAAGTTCACATCTTATCTCTTGTTTCTATCAAAAATTTAAAGACAAAAAAAATTTTTGATTATACTTTAGTATCTCCTGAAGAAGCTGATTTTCAAGCTGGTAAAATTTCGGTGACTTCACCGGTTGGTCAGGGGCTTCTTGGTTATAAAGTCGGCGACAAAGTAAAAGTAAAAGCACCTGCCGGCTTAATGGAGTTTCAAATATTATCGATTAAATAAAACTCTTTCCCTTGACAGATGAATCGTACATAAAGCTTGCAATTGAATTAGCTAAAAAAGGAATTGGAAAAGTCAGTCCGAATCCGCTTGTTGGCTGTGTTATCATTAAAGATGAAAGAATTATCGGGGCTGGCTATCATGAAAAATTTGGGGGAAATCACGCCGAAGTTAATGCAATAAACAGTGCAAGGGAAAATGTAGAGGGGGCTACTCTCTATATAAATTTAGAACCATGCAGTCATCAGGGAAAAACTCCTCCATGTGTTGATAAAATTATTGAGAGAAAATTTAAACGTGTTGTCATCGGTACTCTGGATATGAATCCCATGATTAGCGGCGGCGGGGTAAAAAAATTAAAATCCGCGGGATTGGAAGTCAAAGTCGGTTTACTGGAAAAAGAATGCGTTGAGCTGAATAAATTTTTCTTCAAGTACATAACAAAAAAAATTCCTTATGTAACATTAAAAGCAGCGCAAACATTAGATGGAAAAATCGCCGATGCTTCAGGAAATTCAAAGTGGATTTCCTCGGCTTCCTCTCGTCGTCTTGTGCATTCACTAAGAGCAAAATACGATGCCGTTTTGATCGGTGCAGGAACCGTATATGCTGATGACCCAAGCTTAACAGTTAGGTTAACTGAAGGACGGAATCCTAAACGGGTTATTCTTGATTCAAATCTCGAAATAGCTACTGACTATAAAATTTTTACCGGCAATAGCGATAAGAATTTAATTATAGTTACATCAAAAAAAAGTATCAGTAAGAAGCGAAGAATACATAAAATAAATTCCTTGGGAGCAAAGGTTCTTTTCGCAAGGGAAAATGAAAATGGAAGAATAAATCTTAAATCGGCATTGGTGGAATTGGCAAAAAATCAGATCGCATCGGTGCTTGTGGAAGGAGGAAGTGAAATTTATACTTCTTTCCTGCGTGAAAATCTTTTTGATAACATTGTTTTGTTTATCAGTCCAAAAATTTTAGGACCCGGTCTTCCTTTTGTAAATGCCTTTGGAAAAGGCACATTAAAGAAAGCTCTTAAAGTTAAGTTTGTAAATGTTGAAACCATTGATGAAGATTTGTTAGTTGAAATAACAAAATAACTCACGCTGCGCAATGTCAAAATGAAAATCCGTATACAAATCCAGTTCCTTTGAATTTAGGACTATGCGTTAGGAACTGGGTTTGTATTCTTCACTTTTGCGTAAGTCAACAAAATAATTTATAAGCTAAGTTACTGATACTTTCCAGATCGATCACTCATTCATCGCTTTAGAATTTTTCTTAACTTTACTTGAAAAATCAATTATTATTTTACGGGAGTGTTACATGTTTACAGGACTCGTTGAAGAAAAAGGAGAATTACTTCAAAAAATAAAAACCGGCGATGGATATCAGCTTGCGATTAAAGCATCTAAAATTATGGAAGACCTTGACATCGGAAGCAGCATAAGTGTTAACGGATGCTGTTTAACGGTTGTAAAAAAAGACAGAAATACTTTCTCGGTTGATACTATCGAGGAAACTTTGAAGAAAACAAATCTTGGTATGCTTGTGCCTGGAAATAAAGTGAATTTGGAAAGACCCCTGAAAGCGGATGCACGGCTTGGTGGACATTTTGTACTCGGTCATGTTGATACTAAAGGTGAGGTTTTGCAAATAAAAGAATTATCGAACAGCCACTTCTTCACAATTGGTTACCCGGAAGAGTTCAAGAAATATTTAATTTACGTTGGTTCAGTATCTATTGATGGAGTTAGCATGACTGTCGCACAGCTTGAGGGAAATACTTTTTCGGTTGGCGTAATTCCATTTACCTGGCAGGAAACAATATTCTCCCATAAAAAAGTTGGCGATACGGTAAATCTTGAGTTTGATGTACTGGGTAAATATGTTGAAAGGATTATGTCAACAAAGGCAGAATCTTAATTGGATAAGAAAAGTATTCTATCTTAAGAATGAAAAAAATTGACGAGAAAATAATTCGCTTTATAGAAGAGCAAGAACTTATCGAACGCGGAGATAAAATTTTAGTTGCTCTCAGCGGTGGACCAGATTCGGTTTTTCTTCTTCATTTTTTGCTGAAGTACAGAAAAAAGTATGGAATCGAAATTGGAGCGATGCACGTCAATCACATGATTCGCGGTGAAGAAGCTAATAAAGATGAAAAGTTTTGCAGAAAATTATGTTTGAAGCTTGGAGTTGATTATCACACTGTAAAAAGAAATGTACCCTCATTTGCAAAAACGAATAAGATTTCGATTGAAGAAGCAGCAAGAGAGATTCGTTATAAAGAGTTAACGAAAATCCAGAAAAATTTTTTTTATGATAAAATTGCAACTGCACACAATTGCAGCGACAATGCGGAAACTGTTTTTTTGAATTTGATTAAAGGTACCGGACTAAAAGGATTATCCGGAATTCCAATAAGAAGGGAAAATATCATTCGACCGATTTTATCGATAAGTAAAGATGAAATTTTAGAATATCTAAAAAAGAATAAAGTGGAGTATTTAATAGATAAAACCAATCTTTCAAACATTTATGAGCGCAACTTTGTTAGAAATGAAATATTCCCCCAAATCAAAAAGTATTTAAATCCTAAAATTGAACAGACAATATTCAAATCTTCATTAGTTCTAAAGAAGCAATCAACGGTTGTTAATTCTGCGATAGAAATGATCAGCCAACATGTTGTCAGAAAAAAAGGTGACAAGCTTGAAATAAATGTTGATAAGTTAAACGCAATTGATAAGAATATTTGGAGTGACGTAGTAAAGCTTTCAATTGAAAGAAACTATTCAACTCAGGCTTCGTTTAATGACTGTAAGAAAGTTATTTTGTTATTTTCAAATCAGATTGGTAAAAGCGTAAATATCTCCAATGGATTATCTGCTCTGCGCGAGCGAGGTAAGATTTTGGTCTACATCAAAAGGAAGCAGAAGAAATCAGAGTACGTTGAAATTAAAATCGGTGGCAGCGGGACAATTGATAATAAGAGAATCATTATTAATCGTGTTGATAAAAAGATCGCGACCAAATCGAATAATAAAAAAATAGAATTAATTAATGCAGACAAAGTCACTGATAGATTTCTACTTAGATATTGGAAAAATGGAGACAGATTCTCTCCCTTAGGATTAAATGGATCAAAAAAGGTATCTGATTTTCTTAATGACCAAAAAGTTTCATCTTTTGAAAAGAGGAAACAATTAGTTCTGATTAATAACAAAAAAATCGTGTGGGTTGTCGGTCATAGAATTGATGACAGATTTAAAATCACGGATAAAACACGAAAGGTTTTACAATTATGTCTGAAATAAGCAAGGATAAAATTGTTGTTGGTAAAGAAGTCTTCTCCGAATATCTAAGTGAAAAAACAATACAATCGCGTATAAAAGAATTGGCTGATACAATTTCAAAAGATTACGAAGGTAAAGTCCCGGTTTTCATTGGGGTTCTTAATGGGTCTTTTATTTTTATGTCTGATCTTGTAAAAAATATTGGCATAGATTGTGAAATCGATTTTTTCAAATTATCAAGTTACGGCGATGAGAAAATTTCATCCGGTAATGTCAAGTTAGTTAAAGAGCTTAACTGCGATGTGAACGGAAGAGACTTAATAATTGTTGAGGATATAGTTGATTCCGGTTTATCAATTAAATTTATTGAGGAACTTATTAGCACTCATCATCCTATGAGCATGAAGGTTGTGAGTCTTCTAGTTAAGCCCAATAGTCTTAGATATGACGTGAAAATTGATTATATTGGTTTCGAAATTCCAAGCAAATTTGTTATAGGATTTGGGTTGGATTATGCGCAAAAATATCGGAATTTGCGCTCAATTTACATGTTAAGTTAATGATTTCATTTAAATTCTTAGGATAATGATTTAATAATATGGCTGATAACAAAAGCAATAAGAACTCACCATTAAAACCAGATGGTTCTAATAAAAGTGACGATAATTTCGACTGGTCTAAAGTAATTAAGTTGGTTTTTGGCTGGGGTGCAGTAATCGTTGCTGCTGTAATAGTTATGCAAATTTTCAGAACTAATAGCGTTAGCTATACTGAAATACCTTATTTGCAATACGAGAAACTACTTACCGAAGATAAAATTTTAAAAGCTACAATTACCAAATCTGATATAAATGATTACTCTTTCAAGGCAGAACTTCGTTCAAAGCAAAAGATAAGTATCAATAACAAAGAGGTGGAAGTAAGAGAAATTTCTGTTTATCTGCCTGAGCCAATAATAAAAGATCAGGAAGCCATTTGGAAATTGAAGGGGATTGACTATTCCTTTGATAAAGAATCGAATGAATGGTTGAATATTGTTCTTGGCTTTATTCCTTGGATTATTATTATCGCCGTGTGGCTGCTTATAATGCGGAGAATGCAGGGATCTACAGGAGGTACAAGAGGAATTTTTTCTTTCGGAAAAAGTAAAGCTAAATTAATAACACAGTCAGGCCTCAGAGTAACCTTTAAAGATGTTGCCGGAGCTGATGAAGCCAAAATGGAACTTCAAGAAATCATTGAATTCTTAAAAGAACCGACAAAGTTTCAAAAGCTTGGCGGGAAAATTCCAAGAGGCGTATTATTGTTAGGACCTCCGGGAACAGGAAAAACTTTATTAGCACGAGCAGTTGCAGGTGAAGCGGGTGTACCGTTTTTCTCAATAAGCGGAGCAGATTTCGTTGAAATGTTCGTTGGCGTTGGTGCCAGCCGAGTTAGAGATTTATTTGATCAAGGAAAGAAAAATGCACCATGTATAATCTTCATTGATGAAATTGATGCCGTTGGACGCCATCGTGGTGCAGGTTTAGGCGGCGGTCATGATGAACGAGAACAAACTCTCAATCAGCTTTTAGTTGAAATGGATGGATTTGAACAAAACAGCGGCGTAATAATTATTGCTGCAACAAATCGTCCTGATGTTTTAGATCCGGCACTACTTAGACCGGGAAGATTTGATCGCCAGGTTGTTGTTGATAGACCTGATGTTAAAGGTCGTGAGGGAATTTTAAAAGTTCATACACGAAATATTCCTCTTGATCCTGCTGTTAAGCTTGAAATACTAGCCAAAGGAACGCCGGGTCTCTCAGGTGCGGATCTTGCTAACTTGGTTAATGAAGCTGCACTTTTAGCTGCAAGAAAGAATAAGAAAAATGTTGAAATGATTGATTTTGAGGAAGCCAAAGATAAAGTTATGATGGGAATGGAGAGAAAGAGTTTGATCATTTCGGAGGAAGAAAAAAAAATCACTTCATACCATGAAATTGGGCACGTTCTCGTTGCAAGAATGCTTCCCGAAGCTGATCCTGTTCACAAAGTAACTATAATTCCGCGTGGAAGAGCTTTAGGCGTTACAAGCTATCTTCCAATTGATGAAAAACATACTTATTCCAAAGTATACTTGGAATCTATAATTACGTATGCACTTGGCGGAAGAGCAGCAGAAAAATTAGTGTTCAAGCATTATACAACCGGTGCAGGAAACGATATTGAAAAAGCAACAGGCATTGCACGAAAGATGGTTTGTGAATGGGGAATGAGCGAAAAGCTTGGTCCGGTAAGTTACGGCGCAAAAGAGGAGGAAATCTTTTTGGGAAGGGAAATTCAAAAGCACAGAGATTACAGCGAACGCACTGCGATTGAAATCGATGATGAAATTAGATCAATTGTGAGTGCGGCAATGGATAGATCCGAGAAGATATTAAAGGACAATATGGCTTTGCTCCATAAGCTTTCTATGGAATTGCTTGAAAGAGAAATTCTTGACGGCGAAGAAATAGATGCTATTGTTCGCGGCGAGGAATTACCGCCAATTAAAAAGAATGGTGGTGCTGAGAATGGCACCGAAATCGAAGTTCCCGATCATGTAAAAAAATTAATTGAACAGAGGAAACCGAAAGAATCAATCTCCACAGATGACGCAGGTTGATAACGGCACTATTCATTACAGAGATGAAATTTTTCGTAAGCTAATTCATCTTTGCTCACTTTCGATTCCAGTCAGTTATTATTTCATACCAAGGAATACCGCCTTAATTATTTTAGGAATGATGACGTCAATCGCATTGTTCCTTGATCTTGGTCGTTACCTTTCTCCGGCAATCGGAAAAATATTTTATAAGTTCTTTGGCTTTTTACTAAGACAGCATGAGCTTGATCATAAAAAGCGAAATCTCAACGGAGCCACTTATGTTCTCCTGTCGGCATTCATCTGCGTTATAATTTTCCCTAAAGTAATTGTTGTAACTGCATTTGCTGTTTTAATAGTCAGCGATACAATGGCAGCATTAATTGGACGGCGATTCGGCAGGCATAAATTTCTTTTCAAAAGCCTTGAGGGAACTTTAGCTTTTTTCTTTAGTGGAATAGTCGTTGTTTTACTATCTCCCAAAATCGAGTACATGCTTTCTGAATATATGATTGGAATTGTAAGTACCGCATTTGGCGCAATAATAGAAAATGTGTCCTTCGGATTAGCTGATGATAATCTCGTAATCCCGATCTCAATAGGATTTGCAATGTGGTTATTATATCTGCTGTTTCTTCCGGAATTAAATTTAGTTCTTCAAAACGTTCCGAGGTAAAGATGAAAATTATTTTTTTGATATTGATTCCTTTTTCACTGATTTTTTTATCGTCATGTGATACCGTAAATAAGCCGGCAAAAGGTTTGGAGGATGAAATATATGTTATTGCTGACTCATTGGAATATGAAGAACTCAGAATGGCTCTTGAATCAATTTTTGAAAAAGTGATTTATACTCCCCAGCCGGAAAAACTCTTTACGCTTAAAAGAGTTTCACCGAATGAAATCGAAAAATATAGAACGCGTAAAAATATCATCATTGTTGCACCAATGAATTCAGGCTCGCTTGCGTCACAATTCATTAATGCTGTGATTGACTCTGCAATCAAATCGCAAATAATGTCCAACCAAATGTCGCAGGTTATGAAATATAATCTTTGGGCAAAGAATCAATTAGTTGTTGTTTTAACTGCTCCGGATATGCAGGAACTCGAATTCAACATTCTAAAGAAAAGCGATAATCTTCTTTATGCATTCCAAAAAATCTCCGATGAGAGGCTTTCTGAAAGTTTATATAATGCACGTTACGAACGAAAAGATATCGAAGGAAAACTAATTAAAGAACATGGCTGGGTTATTTATGTTCAAGCGGATTTTAGCTTAGCAATGAATAAGCCCGAGGATAATTTTGTGTGGCTCAGAAGATCTCCGAACAGCGATTTGGAAAGATGGATCTTTGTTTATTGGATTGAGGATGCAAGTCCCGCTTACTTGAACGTTGATTCAATTCGTGCGATCAGAAATAACATTACTCAGAAATATTATCGTACAACAGACGATCGATCACATGTGATTATTGCTGAAGAATATTTCACAACTGTTGAAGTCAACTTTAAAGAAAGATATGCAATTTTGACTCAAGGCCTCTGGGAAATGAACACAAAAGGAATGGGTGGGCCATTTATTAGCTATACTTTTTTTGATGAGAAAGCTAAACGCCTGTATATGGTTGATGGATCTATTTATGCCCCTAAGTACTACAAACGTAACCTAATCCAGCAGGTAGATGTAATTCTGCAATCCTTTATGACAGTAAGTGAGCTTACTGACGATAGAATAGAGGAATTACTGGATGCAATTGAGGATTAATTTCACTCAATCACTCTCATCAACTCTGGTGACAGCTTATATTGAGGCAGAGCATTCTTAATCTTATTTATATAAACCTTAGCCCTATCTGATTTATTATTTTGCATTTCATAAATCGCCCGTCTTGCTAACATCGATCCGACTTTCTCTTCAATAAAATTTACATAATAATCTCTTCTCTCAGGAATTTGAATATTGAAGTCGGCTTCCTTAGCTGAAACGTACTCCTTTGTCCTCACAACTTTGAAAAGAAATAAATTCGGCACTAAATAATAATCTGGTGGTAAAGTAAATTCACCTTTTTGCATTTCAATATCTACCATTTCGGGCGCAAGATAGATATTATATTTCTCAATGTTGGTTGTGACCAGCTTTGTCATGATTTGACGGAAAAGACTTTCAAGTAGCTGTGAGTTGTAATTATCACTTCTTTCAAATGGTTCGAGTGCTTCAAGAAACATTTTCACTTCATGCTCTAATCCAGAAAAAAGATCAGGATAACTTCGCTTAAGCTGGTTGTAATACCATGATCGTCTTAGTAATTCCTTGTCAATAACAATCACATCTTTCTTAAGTCCATCCACATTTTGAAAATAATAAGAGGCTGAAATGAAAAAATCCCATTGATAGCTAAGCACGATTGATTTTCTATCCATGCTATTCATGAGAGATTTTGTATAGTCCTCAAAGATTTTGGTGTTTGATTGATCAACCTTTTTGAAATTATATGATGCAAAAATCAAAGTAAGAATCAACGAAGTGATTATGACAACTAAATTCTTGTGATTTGATAGCTTTAAGAATGAGTAAAGCTTTATTATTCCGAATGCAGAGAAAAATGCAAGAGCAATGTGAGCTAACAAAAAGTACGAATCAATATCTACAATGTCGTAATTAATTGAGTACAAAACTGTTGATGCAAATAAAACTGTTAAGAAAATAAAAAGCTTTTTGCTGTATGAGTAAGTAAATAGAACTCCGATAATAATTGGGATTAAAGCAATGTTGAATTCATTGGTTAGGTTAGAAAAGAAATATGCAAATTGTTTTTTTGCTGCTTCCATCGAGGAGAATAACCAAACCTGATACTGCTTTCCAGAAATGTGTCTTAGAACTCTTTCCATGTCAATGGGATTTCCCCAATTGATTATTGGCCGCTGCGAGGCACGAATCGGCAAATATGAATAAATGATTGCAAGAATAGTCAGGAAAATGGTAATCATGACGAACATTTTCCTTATGCTGGCTTTGTTGAATCCATATTGGGTAAAAAACAAATATGCAATGGCCGGAAGAACCAGCAATGTTGTCATGTGATTGCTGAATCCCAATGCAAGTATGATTGCAAGAATAAACCAAAAATTCCAAATGCCATTTTTCTTTTCTTCACTTTGAAGATAAGCTTTGAGTAAAATGAAAATGATTATGCAAATTAAAAGAAGATGAAGCGAATAAACTTCAACTGATGTGCTTTGAAACCAAAATGTTTTACTGAAAGCGAGAATCAATCCGCTAAAAGCTGATGTGAATAACTTAACGATATCGGGAATTTCTTGTTTTTCTTTCTTGCTGTTAGCATTATTCTGCTTATCCTTTCGGCTTTTCTTCTTCACCTTTTTGATTTCAAGGGACTTGCCAAGATTAAACTTATCAAGATTATCAAGTGCCAACTTCACAGATTGAACAAAGAAACCAATCGCCGCAGCACAATAAATTGCGGCGAGTAAATTCATCTGGTAAATTTTTGTGAAGGGAAGAGGGATGAGTGAAAATAGGTAACCCAATACTGTAAAAAGCGGGTAACCGGTAGGGTGTGCAATTCCCAATGTGATTTGAACTGCTGCAAGCTCACCCGAATCTATCTGAACAACTGAAGGTGCAAGAGTTATCAGATAGATAATGAATGCAATCGTGCTTACAATTAATGCTAAATATTTTTTTATGATGTTCAATTTTTTGCCAGGTATTTTTGGAAAAGTAATTTATTTGATTTCATAACTTCATTCATGCTAAGCTGAAATTTTTCCAGATCATCAAAATTCATTTGTTGGGAGAGCATTCTCAATTTTTTCTTGTCACCTGGAAGTAAAGATGTTGTAGCATTGAACATAACCTGGATCAGAAAATCTAATCTTTTTAGGAATGAGAAATTATTTACAAGAGACGTACGCGCATCTTTACTGATTCGCTTATCAGGCAATTTTGTAAGAGCTTTTAATCCTTTACCTGCAATCTTTGAAAAACTATCCTGGGAAGTGATGGCTAAATACTGAAGAATAAATTCAACATCAATTATTCCGCCTGCACTTTTCTTTAAATTTATCATGCTGAGATTACCACCTAAATTTTTGGGATAAAGCTTCCTTCTCATTTCTTTTATTTCAGTTTTAATTACTTCTTCCTTTTCTGTTCCCAATTTTGTTATAAGGGATTTCAAGAAAGTATTGAATAGCTTTTTATCACCGCATAGAAAAGAAATTTTTGTGAATGCCTGTAATTCCCAAATTCTTATTCTTTTTTGGATGTAGAGATCATAACTATTTATATCCCAAACCAGAATGCTGCTCTTTCCTTCCGGTCGTAATCTGAAATCAACTTCAATTGGGGAAAGTGATTTTCTGATTTGCGATAATATGCTTTGGAATATTTTTTCCGCATTTGGAATTGCTTTTAGATCATTAACTACAAAAACCAAATCAATATCAGAGTTAAAGGTCATTTCATCTGAACCAAAACTTCCTAATCCTGCAATAAAATATTTTAACGAAGGATATTTGTTCTGAAGCGATACGTTGAATAAGCGGCTTATTTCTTGCTTGTAAAAAGCAGAAAGAGTTTTCGATACTTTTTCGTGATTTATAATTCCAAGTGTAAATTGAACTGTTAATGTGAAGATTATTTTTTTCAGCAAAAATTGACCTGGCATTTCGGGATTGATTCTCTCAAATACTTTCCTGTTTAGAAAAATCTCGATCAGCTCATCGTCCTCTGCAAACATATTAATTGAGCGTTGAGAAAATTCACAAACCGTTAAAAATGATTTTAGAAATTTCTTATCTGTTAGTTCTCTATACCAAATAAATGGGAAGCTCGAATGTTTTATTATTCTAACAAAATTTTGAAGCACAGCATCGGGATTGATTGCATTTTTAAGATAATTAATAATCGCAGGTTCAATGATTTGAAATATCGTAATCGTTCTTTCATCAAATTCTTTTTGACCTAATAAACCTTTTCCTTCGCGAAGAAAAGTAAAATCTTGCAGCGCTTTCTTTTTATTTTCAAAATTGATATCGGAAATATCCCTTTTCTCTTTCACTTTAATTTCTTTGCCGATAATAGACTGATAAATTTTAGAAACATTTTCTCGATTTACTTTTAGTGTTTCTTTAAATTTTTTCGGATCATCAAACCGAAGATAAGTGCTGATTTTAGAAAGCATTTCATTATCAGCAGGAATTGTATGTGTCTGCTTGTCATTCATTAGTTGAAGATAGTGCTCAATCTTCCTGTAGAATATATAAGCATTTTTAAAGATGTTGGCCTCACTGCTAGTTAAGAAATTTTTTACTTCAAGAATATCAATGCTCTTCAATGTGTTTCCGTTGCGCAGCTCTTTCCATTTACCGCCATTTATTAATTGCAGGGCTTGAATGGAAAATTCAATATTGCGAATTCCTCCCGGAAGCAATTTAATATTTTCTTCACTTCCTAAATTTCTTTCAATATTCTTTTTAAGTTTTCTTATTTGTTCGGTTGGCGAAATTGAAAAGCTTACCGGAAATATGAATGGCGAAAGATAGTTTATAAAATGATTGTACAAATTTAGATTACCGGCAACAAATCCTGCTTTGATTAGCATTTGTCTTTCCCAATCCTCGCCTCTGCTTTCATAGTAACTTAAATATTCACTTATGTTTCTGCATAAAGGTGAGTTTCTTCCATCAGGACGTAATCGAAAATCAACTCTGAAAATAAATCCTGTAGATGTGATTGAAGAAGCGCTTTCAATGAACAAGTAAATAGCTTCGGTTAAGAGTTCATGATAGCTTTTGTTTTTAATCGTGATATCTTCATCATAAAAAATAATTAAATCAATATCTGAGCTGTAGTTCAATTCGTTGCCGCCGAGCTTTCCAAGTCCAATTAAGCAATAGTCACTGCTTATATTTTTTATCTGATACTTCGATTTAATTTCTTCCAAACTAAGCTCAAATAATTTAGCTGAAATTACCTTTGCAAGTATTGACAACTCTTCAGTGATAACTTCCAATGTACAGAAACTAAGAATATCCTTCAGACCGATTCTTAAGATTTCTTTTCGTTTTAGACTGCGGAAAAAATTGACCTTCGATGAGAATGTTTTATAGAGACTTAGAGATGAATTAACGTTTTTTGCAAAATCTTCAAGGTTTAGTTTCGGCTCTAAATTTGAAGGATTTACTATCCAGTAAAAATATTCTGGGTTACGAACAAGAATATCGGTCAAGTAATTGCTGTTAGCTGAGATTGCAACAATGATTTCAACGTAATGCGGATATTTTATACAATCGGTTAGAAAAGAATATTTATCATACATCGCGGAAATAATTCTCAGCAAATTTGATTCTGAAGAACGTGTGAAGTGATGATTGGAAATTTCGGATTGAAGAAGGACAATCAATTTATCAAAGGTTTCAGATGGTAAGTAACCGGCAGATATTTCTGCAAGCTTTGTAAAAAATTCTTCAGATAAGTTTTGTTGATCTTTAATTTTCACAACTGGTTATAGATGTATAAATCAAAAATATTATTTAATACTGAGTTGATTAAAAATCAGAATACACTGCACAAATATAAAAAGTGATTTGGAACAAGTTCAGGCAAATATTTCAAATTATCTATCGTACAGGATAATTAATCCTTTTATTTGCAGCTAAAACAAAATTACAATGAATAATTCAATAAAAATATTTTTAGTGGTTATTTCCATAATACTTTTATCATCTTGCTGTACAGATGTTTCTAAAGATAAAGTCAACCTTTCAATCCCCGGAAACACTTTAAAGAATCCAACAAGCATCGCAATAAATAAATCAATTATTGTTGCAAAAGTGGAAGAAATATTTTCTAATAAAAATGGAAGCTTTGTCGTTAAAGCTCTTATAACTAGTGTTGAAGAAGATCCTGGTTATCCGAGCCTTGCAATGCAAGGCAAATCTTACAATCTTATTCCAAATTTTCTCCTTGATGATGATAAAAAAATCATTTCTAATTCTAAAAAAAATAGGGATTTATTTTCACTTGCGAAACAAAAAGCCGGAAATGAATTCAAAGCGATAATCTTTTTTGAGAACTTAAATGGTTGGTTTATTCAAGAAGTAATGTCAAACTGAAATATCAGTATGAATTCTTTTAATCGAATATGGAGTTTTGTTTTATTAATAATCTAAAAGGGATATTTCTATGAACTCTAAAATTTTCCGATTGTTATTACCTGTCTTTCTATTAGGGAGCTTTTTTCTATTTAGTGAATTTGTTATCAGAAGTGATGAATTCACTATGAATGATTTCATTCAATGGAAAATTGAAAAGAAGAAGCAAAAAAAACCTACTAATGGGATGCCGGATAAAGCAATGCAATGGTATTACGAGCAAAGAGCTTATCCTCAAGGTTCTATTCCGGTTGATTGGCGGGAAAAAGCTCTAATTGAAATACAGCAAAAAAATCAATTGAACAAAGGAACTGCAGCTCTAAGCTGGACGCAATTGGGTCCTGGTAATATTGGTGGAAGAGTTCGTGCAATAGTTGTTCATCCTACTGATCCTAATCTAGTTTATTTGGGCTCGGTCAGCGGAGGAGTATGGAAAACCACTAATGGGGGTACAAGCTGGTCCCCATTAAAAGATAACATGGAAAATTTAGCGGTTTGCAGTATAGTTATGGATCCAACTAACTCCAGTATTTTATATGCCGGTACTGGTGAAGGATACTTTAATGGTGATGCATTACGGGGCGAAGGAATATTCAAAACAACTGATGCTGGAGCTACTTGGGTTAGGCTTAGTTCAGCCAACAATTCAAATTTCTACTATGTGAACAAATTAGTTATTGATCAAAGCACAAATGCATTGTACGCTGCAACAAGAAAAGGTTTATATAAATCTACAGATGGAGGAGCTTCATTTACAGGAATGTTAGTAGGAACCGGCGGCGCAGATGTCCATTGCATGGATGTTGAGGTTGCTTACACTTCGCCATCAACAATCTACGCTTCTTTCGGTCTTTTTAATGATGCTTCAATTTATAGAAGTACAGATGGTGGAAGCTCTTTCAGTTCAAATCTCGGTCAAAGCGGACAAGGAAGAATTGAAATAGCAACATCGGCATCTAACCCACTGATTGCCATTGCGTCTTTCTGTGATCTTACCACAAATGGTGTGACCTTAATGGCAAGCACTTCCGATGGTGGAGATAATTGGTTTACCATGACTGTGCCTGGCCCAGCATTTTCCGGACCTGACAATTACGCCGGTACACAGGCGTGGTATGATAATATTGTTTATATCGATCCTAATAATTCCGCCACCTTATATGTCGGTGGATTAGATTTTTGGAAATCTACTAATTCTGGTTCAAGTTGGACACAAAAAACAAACTGGTACTCACAAGCCGGTGCTCCACAATATGTTCACGCAGATCAGCATGCTATTGCGTTTGCACCCTCAAACACCAACATTATGTATTTAGGCACAGATGGTGGAATTTTTAAGTCAACAAATAAAGGTGAAAACTGGACTGCGATAAACAATAATCTTTTTATAACTCAGTTTTATTATGGTGCTGTTAATCCGACAGGCACTACATATTACGGTGGCACACAGGATAACGGAACTCTGAAATCAACGGGTTCATCTTCGTGGACCACTGTCATGGGAGGAGATGGCGGTGCTACTGAAGTCGATTTTAGTAATACGAATAATTTATATATGGAATATGTTAACCTTGCTTTCTTTAAATCTACTAACGGCGGTGCAACATTTTCCAAAGCGATGAGTGGTATTCCTGTTGGTCCGGATTTCTGGGATGGAACCACTGATCGAACTTTGTTTATTTCTCCATTCTCGATGGATCCTAATAATTCTAACATAATTGTTGCAGGAACCTATCGTGTGTGGAGAACGATTAACAGTGCAGGCAATTGGACTGCAATCAGCGGTGATTTAACTGGAGATGGAACCGGTTCATCAGGAAGTAAAATATCCACTGTTATTGTAGCAAAAGGCAATTCTAATGTTATTTATGCTGGTTGCAGCAATGGCCGCATTCAAGTTACTACAGATGGCGGTTCTAACTGGAATTTAAGAAACAGCGGATTACCCGTTGCCTACTGTACTCGTATTGCAACCGATCCAAATAATCCCTCTACGGCATTTGCAACGTTTTCTGGTTTTAGTTCAGGTAATAAGGTTTTCAAAACAACCAACTTTGGAGTTAATTGGACTAACATATCAAGTAATCTTCCAAACATTCCTGTTAACTGTCTAGTTGTAAATCCATCGGACGCGAATAATCTTTTTGTTGGAACTGATCTTGGAGTTTTTTCAACTGTAAATGGCGGAAGCTCTTGGGCTCAAGATAACAATGGTTTAGCTAATGTCTCAGTTGCCGACTTAGATTACCGCTTATCTGATAACAAACTATTTGCCGCAACACATGGAAGAAGTATGTTTTCAACCACAATTGTTACATCAGTTGAAGAAATTAAAACGACAATTCCTGATAAGTTTGAGCTTTCACAGAACTACCCCAATCCATTTAATCCATCCACAAAATTTAGATATGCTTTGCCCGAAGGAAAAAATGTTAAAGTTACAATTTTTGATTTGAACGGAAGACGCGTTACCGAACTTGTTAACAATTATCAAAATGCCGCTACTTACGAAGTAACCTGGAATGGAAAAAACGATTCCGGAGTTCAAGTTGCAAGCGGGACTTATATTTACAGAATAGATGCTGGTGATCCTTCGTCAAGCTCAGGACAAAGTTTTAATCAAGTAAGGAAGATGGTTCTAATAAAGTAATTAAAAATTAAAAATTACAAATTCAAAATTAAGGCGGTCTTCGGACCGCTTTTTTTGTGAAACCTTGAAGGTTATTGTGTGTTATTCCGTTACATTAACCTTGAAGGTTAGGGCTTAAGATACTTCTCATACCAATCTTTCCTCAGCTCATCAACTTCTTTTCTATTTTTTCTTAGAAAGTGATCACCGTTTTGGGGCAGCACAAGTTTATGAGGAATATCATACTCATTAAATTTATAAGCAAGTTTAATTGATTGCATTGGTGAGACTGTACCATCTTCTGCACCATGAATTAGGAGATAAGGAATTTTAGGAAGCTCTTTCACAAAATTAATTGCTGATCTTTTGTTCAATTCCATCTCAAGCTTTTCTTTCCCGATTAGATTTTTATAATAAGTTTTTAGATTGGTATTTGTGTTCGCATATTCTCTAACGTTGGAAATTGCTCCGACTAAAACTGCACATTTAAAATTTTGGTTACTTCTTAAAGCCAAAAATGTCATCATGCCGCCGCGGCTCCAACCCTCGATTCCCCAAATATATTTGTTTGCCTGTGGTAATTCATCTGCAAGTGGTACCAGGTTTAGAATGTCATTAACATCATTGCTGCCGACTTCATCATTTCCTTCACTTCCCGCGTTACCTCGGTATTGAGAAGCAAAAACAGAATAACCCCAGCTTGCAAGCTGTCCATAAATTCCTCGTGCAGTAAAAGTATCTATTGCACCTTTATTTCCAGCTCCACCTCGGCACCAAATTAAACAAGGATATTTTTTTGATTGATCTTTCGGATAGGCAATGTAGCCTTTAATCTTTAGACCATCTGACAAGTAAGTTATTCTCTCGACAACAGAATTTTCATAAGCTTCTTTTCCCCAACCGCTGATAATCATTTTAGAATGGGTTTCAGAAAGTTTTATTTCATGTCGTTCGATTATATTTGAAGTCATTTTAACTTGAAATTTATTAATAATTGCCCCGACATTTATGTCGGGGGTATAATGGGTTAGGATTGCTGGGCTTTAGCCCAAGTTGATATATGGTGGCTAAAGCCAAAATTATATCCTGTTATTGTTTCCCCGAGTTGAAACTCGGGGCTATTGTAAGCAATGCAATTATCCAGTATATAATGAATCATCGATTAACCAGAAATATTTTTTAATTTAACCACAACAATAAAAACAATTTTTAATTATATGACAAATCTGAAAAAGAAAAATCAATCAAAGCATTCAACTATAAAACCGATTGATAAAAAATATTATGTGATTACAGGAGTGCTAATTGCGGCTATAATAATTTTATTTGTCTTTCCGGGAATACTTAATAAAGAAAACATTGAAGAGGTTTATTACATGTTTCAGAAGGAAGGTGAGTTGACGATTGCTGATTCTATAGGCATGCAGAAAGCCAGAATTGATCTTGAAATCGCCGATACTGACTATGAACGTCAGCTTGGATTAATGAAACGGGTTTCTATGGAAGAAAAGCAAGGAATGCTTTTTATTTTCCCGGATGATGCAATGCAATCTTTTTGGATGAGGAACACTCTCATTTCACTCGATATGATTTTTATTAACTCAAATAAAACAATAGTTACAATTCACAAAAACACCAAAGTTCTTTCGGATCAATCTTATCCATCAACCGCTCCGGCTCAATATGTTTTAGAAGTGAATGCGGGATTCACAGCTAAACATGACATTCAAGTCGGGGATCATGTTGGTTGGACGAACACAAAATAGGATTATTTTTTTATTCATTCAGTTTAATTAAAAATTTAAGAATTGATTTTTTAAAGGAGAAACTAAATGTCATCATTCAAAAATATTGCGATACTTGGCGGCGGGAATATTGGATTAGCTATAGCTCAAGGATTGCAGAGCTCAAGTTTATATGATGCTAAAAATATTTTTATAACTAGACGGAAGGTTGATATTCTTGACGAATATAAAAATTTGGGTTTCAAAATTACTTCAAATAATATTGAAGCAGTTGCTAATTCCCAGGTAATTTTAATAGCTGTTCAGCCTCAGCAATTGAATGAATTGTTATCTGAAATTGCCCCTGTACTCAATCCCGATAAGCATATAATTATCTCAGTTGTTTCCGGAGCGAGCATAAAAGCAATTAAAAATCGTGTAGAAAAAAACGTTGAAGTGGTAAGAGTTATGCCCAATACTGCGATTGCAATCCAGGAATCAATGACATGCATTTCTGCCGACCATAAAAATAGCGATGCGTTGAAAGTGGCTGAGGAAATATTTAGTCAAGTTGGTAAAACATTAATAATTGATGAAGAATTAATGATTCCCGCAACGGCTCTTTGTGCTTGCGGAATAGCTTTTTTTCTAAGAGCAGTAAGAGCAGCATCACAAGGAGGAATTGAAATCGGTTTTCACTCTGATGAGGCGCTATTAATGGCGGCTCAAACGGCTAAGGGTGCTGCAACTTTACTGTTAAGTGGAAAAGCCCATCCGGAAAGCGAAGTGGATAAAGTTACAACTCCTCGCGGCTGCACAATTTCAGGTTTAAACCAAATGGAACACAACGGATTTAGTTCAGCATTAATAAGAGGGATTGTCACTTCTGCAGATAAAGCAGCAAAACTTTACAAGATTGATTAGTTCATAAAATACAAATTAACCGTAAAGATTGTCTTCTACTAGCTCGCAGATAATATGAGCAATTGTGATATGTCCTTCTTGAATTCTTTGAACATTGTACGATGGAATAACAATTGGAAGGTGGGCAAGTTCTTTCAGCTTTCCACCTGTTCCTCCAAGAAAACTAATCACTTTCATCTTTTTAGTTATTGCCATCTCAACGGCTCTGATAACATTGGCAGAATTACCGCTTGTGGAAATTGCGAGCAAAACATCACCTTCGTTACCTAAACCTTCTACACTTCTTGCAAATACATTTTCAAATCCAATATCATTTCCACCGGCAGTAAGATTTGATGTATCGGTAGTTAATGCAATTGCCGGGAGAGCAGGACGCGCAATGTCATGGCTCAGTCTGATCATCAGTTCAGTTGCAATATGCTGACAATCTGCAGCGCTTCCGCCATTTCCGCAAAGCAAGAGCTTCTTTCCATCTTTGAATGTCTTAACTAAAAGATCGACTGCAGAAAGAATCTCATCCATACATTGGTTCTGTATGGCGATTTTAGTTTCAGAGCTTTCCACTAACGAATCTATAATAAATTTTCTTTTATCCATTTTAATGTTGGGAAATGTGATTAAATAGTGACTGGCATTTTTTTATGAACCGCATCTGCAAATTCCTTTATCAATCCCCAATTATTTTCATTTTCGAAAAAGTTTCCGGTTACAATAATTTTAGCTCCGTTATCAACTTTTTCTCTTGCAGCGCTTGGTGATTTTATTCCGCCACCGACAATGATTGGAACAGAACATACGGACGATACTGCTTTCACCATTTCATTTGGAACGGTTTGCTGTGCGCCTGAACCTGCTTCGAGATAAATTAATTTCATACCGATATATTCCGATGCTAAAGCAGTCGCTGCTGCAATCTCAGGTTTATTTCTTGGAATAGGTAAACTACCGCTCATGTATTGAGCAGTTGTCGAAGTACCTGACTCAATCAGAATATATGCGGTAGAAATCGGTTCTAACTTTGCTCTCTTAATTAGAGGAGCAGCTAAAACATGTTTTCCAATTAGATGTTCGGGGTTTCTTCCGCTTACTACAGAGAGAAATAATATCGCGTCAGCATATGAAGAAACTTGATTGATTGCACCGGGAAAAATCATGGCGGGAAGTTTTGTTGATTGTTTCACCCTTTTTATAAAACCATCAAAATCACCATTGAGCATTAAACTTCCGCCAATTAAAAATCCATCAACATCTGCGTCATTACATTTTTTGATGAATGCTTCTAATTTATCGGAGTTCAGCTTATCCGGATCTAGAAGAATTAGATATGCGGCTCCCTTTTTTTCTATTGTCTTTAGCAGTTGATTATAGATATTCATACTTGTTGATGATTTTACATAAAAATATAAAGATTTTATTTACTACAAGGAAGGTTATTAAAAAATATTTTTACTTTATGTCCCGAAGGTTAATTGAGAAACTACTATGATTTGTGAAAGGTAATTACATAATCTCAAAATAATAAAGGGTAAAGCAATGTTAAAAAGAAGCTTTTTGTTAGTTCCGTTTCTTGTATCATTACTTGTGATTACAGCTTGTAAAGATGAAGTTACTGTCCCAACAAATCAAATGAGTGAGCAGCAATCGGTTCAAAAATCAATATCATCTGTACAAAGCAGCTTAGTTTCCGTAAATCGAATTAAATCAAATGATGATGGATTGTGGGAGGTTAAAGTTGTAACACCTTTTGGTGCGATGATAAAGTTCGAATATTTTGAAAATACGGGACAGATCAGAGAAATCCATGGATTGATCGGTCCATTTGATTATGATCTTGATCCCGGTAATGAACTGCTTCTCTATCAAGATGTAAGAGCAATTGCGTTAAATGCTAAGTCTGGAAACATTACATCGTGGAAACTTGAGAAAGATGAAAGTAATATCAGATGGGAATATAGATTTTTCATCACCGCTACTGATGGTAATTGGGAATTGAGAATCAGCGCTGTTGATGGTCAAGTTTTAAGAATGAAACAAAAGTAACAAAAATAGACTCATGCTTAAGCCGTTCCCGAGACGGCTTTTTTTTTGATTAAATTTAAGTGAAGATTTTTTTGCTGAGGAATGTTATAATAAAAATAATAAATGCCAGCACAACCGCTGTTGGTCCGCTGGAAAAATCGAAGATGAATGCGAAGTAAAGTGAAACCGGAGGAATAATCGCTCCAATTAAAACCGAAACTAAGAATACCTGTGATATTTTTTTACCGATTAAAATCCCGATTGATGAAGGGATAATTAAAAATGCAAAGACAAAAACGTCTCCAACGAATCTAGTTGTTAAAGAAATTCCCATTCCAACAAATAAATAAAATATCAGCAGCCAGAATCTTGCATTAATACCATGAGCCATAGCAGTTTCAGGATCGAATGTCACAAATTTTAATTGCTTTTGAAAAATCACAAAAACCAAAACTGTTAAAAGAGTAGCAGCAAGTAGTATAATAAATTGCGTTTGTCCGATAAATAAAATATCACCTTTTAGAATGTATTCTATTTCACTTACTTCGGCAGCAGGACTTTTTTGGATGAAAATTATTCTAAGTGCAATTGATATAACGAAAATCATTCCCAGAATTCCATCTTGCGTTATATACTTTTGACGATAGGTTTGTGAGAAAATTAAAACGCAAATAAATGCAAATGCTAAAGAGTAGAATGCCGGCTCAAAATTGTGAAAGAAAGCATTATGTTCAACATCAATATTAAAAATGCCGGCAATAAATCCTTCCAAATTTAACAAGTGAAGAAAAGAAAAAGCTACGCCAGCAATTGAAACTTGAGTTAGTGAAGCGCCTAGGAAAACAACGCGCTGTGATATCACAAATATTCCAAGGAAAGCACAAATAAAACCTGCGACGATGCTGCCTAGAATTGCATAAGGAAAAAGCTCAATTAATTGCTGAATTGTTTCCAAGCACTTACACCTTTTTCTTAGAGCTAATCAAGTACTCGCCATTAATTTTTGAAACACTGAAATCTGATGAATAAGTTTTTTGCAAATTATCCTCAGATAAAATGTCTTCAATATTTCCAATTTGAAAATGATTCCTCTCAAGGAGTATTAACCTTTTTACAATGTTTGCTACATCTGTTAACAAATGACTTACAATCAGAACTGTCAAGCTGCTCTCATCATGAAGGTGGGAAATCAATTCAAGCAGGGAATAATGAGAAGGCGTATCCATGCCGTTAGTTGGTTCATCTAAAATTAATATTTTCGGCTGAACTGCAAGTGCTCGAGCAATTAATGTTCGTTGACGCTGTCCGCCGGATAATCTGTTGTAATTATGATTTTTTAGATCTTCAATTCCAACGTGAGAAAGACATCTATCGACAATTTCTTCATCTGCTTTATGAGGATTGCTCATTGTCCCCATCAAAGAATATCTTCCCATCATAACAACATCACGAACGGAATATGGAAGAAGAGGCTGCACCAAATCTCTTTGGGGAACATACCCAAACTGCACTTTATTTCTGGTTACTTCACCCGCGAGAGGTCTAAGATTCCCAAGTAATGTTTTAAGCAGCGTGGTTTTTCCTGATCCGTTAGGTCCAACAATACCGATAAAATCGTTTTCCAGTATTGAAAAATATATATTCTCAAGAATTCTTTTCTTCCCATAACCAATTGATACATCTGTAAATTTAATTATCTCATTATTCAAAATTATTTCTCACTAAATCTTTTAGAATTGTTTACGATTAAATGTAATTAAAGATTATTTGAAAGTGAATTTATAATCGAATCCATCATTTGAATGTAGGAATTGATCCCCGGTTGACCGTAAACAGAATTGGCAACCTTAATCACCTTTGCACCGGTTGAGCGTGCAAGTTGATTCGGTGCATTGTCACTATAATAATTTTCCATCAAAATAATTTTGATCTCGGATTTCTTAATACCTGAAATCAATTCTGCATTGTGCGACGGAGTTGGAGGTATTCCCGGTTTCGGTTCGACTTGTCCTACGACCCTTATTCCGAATCTGTCTGCAAAATAAATCCAGCTTTTATGAAAAGTGATTATTGATCTTCCTTGTGAAGAAGCTAATTTAGATTTCCACTCACCAATCTTAGCATCTAATTTAGAAATGTAATCATTTAAATTTTTTTTAAAATAATTTTCATCTTGCGGTGATTCAACTGCCAGCACTTCAAAAATATTTCTTGCCATAATCTTTGCGTTTTCAGGATCGAGCCAATAATGAGGATTACCATTTGGGTGAATGTCACCTTGACTGGCATCTATTTTTCCTGTTGGCACATCCTTTTTTTCAATATCGGTTGAGAGGTCTATCAATTTTAATTTGTCATTTCTTGATCCATCTATAATTTGCTGCAACCATATTTCCAAACCCAATCCAATTTTGAATACCAAATTTGCATTTCGAAGCTTTAACATGTAGCTGGGAAGAATCTCGAGAAAGTGAGGATCTTGATCTCCCCGGCAAATGTAATCTACTTTAACTTTTTCCTTTCCAATTTCCTTCACGAGGTCATAAATAACTGTAGTGGTAGTTACAACTTTAACTTCTGCGAGAGATAATGTGCTGAATAATAAAATTAGTGCTGATAAAATTGATTTTTTCATTTTCATATTCCTTATCAGATTAAAATGGATGTGCTTTATGTGGACCAAGTGAAAATAACATTTGAAGCGTGATGGTTGTCTCATTATCTCTTAATGTTCCATCATCGTACTTAAATGAAAGATTTTGAACACCAAGCCGAAAAGCTAATGTTTCTTCGATGGGATAATAACCAAACCATCCGGAGATACAATGAGTCATATTTTTATCGTCGTTAGACAGTGTGCTGAATGAAGGTTCATCACCAATAATGCCATAAGTGAAGTCGTATTTTGCACCAACACTGAATTGCCTGCTGAATAAATAGTCAATGAAAATAAAACCACCGAAAGAGTTTATCTTTTCTGATATTTCAACAGGAATATTTACACCAACATCACCCTGATGAAAAACCTGGCGGTTATTAATTAATCCTTCACCTTGCACTGTTAAGGCAGTGTATGAATCTGGTTTGTATTTTAACTTGAAATCAATTCCACCGTAAAAATATTTAAGTGATTTGTTTTCGAGTTCCGCAGTTGAATCACCCACAGTATTGAAATCCATTTTGGCATGAACACCGTACGAACTGCTTAAGCCAACTTCAAGATTTGTGTAATCATCGAGATCGAAAAAACTGCTTAACCTCCCGACGAAAATTGGTGAATTGCCTCGGAAGTCTACATAGTTGTCAGCATCTGCAGGATCAAAGACTTCGGTTTTTGCAATAGCATCACCCTTGCAAATGCCTAGATCCAAATTACTGTAAAAACTTTCGGTGGGAAGAATGAAGCTAAAGTTTACACCAATATCATTAAAACCTTCTGGACCAAAAAACACTTGATGAAACAAAGGTCGTTCGATAAACTGCCATGCATGGGGATGAATTGTATTTATCTTTCCATATCCAACAAGATATTTGCCTGCTTTAATCTGCATATCAAGCGGGAGTCCTCTTAAAATTTGTGCATAGATTTCCTCTAAGTGAAATTCGCCACCTTCAAGTGCAATATTAGCAGTTGCATGTGAATAAGGATTCAAATAGCCATCAATGTATAGTTCCATTGATGGTGTTTCGAAATTCAATTTGCCGTGTTCGGGTGTATCCTTAATATTATTAGTAAAAGCGCTGAAAGTTCCGATAAGACTTATATCCGGATTCACATTTGATTGTGAATAAGTATTCGTAATTAAAAGTATGAATAAAAAAAAGATCAGAATGTATTTCATTTTTTTCCTAAAATCTTAAAAAATGTTTTATCATCATTCCTTCGAAATCACGAGTTTTGTGAAAGCACAATCCCTCTGAAAGAAAGATGAAAATAAAAATATTTAATGTTTAAGAGAAACCGGGAGGAGCTCTTGATGTATTTTTTGTGAAGAAAAACTTTGAAAGGAATCTATCGCTAAAAACTAATTTTAATTCTTCTCCGGCATTTAGAAACGGAGAAAAATTATTTGAAGAAAATCTAAGATCGAGAATTGAATTTGAAAAATGGCTGATGGTACAAAATGAATAGCTGTTAGTAAGGAAATGATTATTTAAGGAATTTAATTTGGAATAATTATTAAAACTTGGATTATCGAAAAGCGAATATCCATGAAAATGAATCGTATTGGTAATGACGAAAGCTAAATAGGCACACAGAAATATTGAGGTTATTTGTCTTTTATATTTAATTGGGTTTTTCACTGCGAGTCAAATATATAACTCCAATCAATAGCCAGCAAGTGAAAAATGATTAACGATTTTTTCAAATCACTTCTCACTCAAAAGTTGATTCTTACATTTTTCGAGACTCCCCAACTGTTCCTTACCAAGTTCAGGATACTTTAAGTTCAAGCTTTCAAGCTTTTTCACAATAATTTCTGAAACGAGAAGCCGCATAAACCATTTTTTATCTGCAGGGATAATGTACCAAGGTGCATGACCTTTACTCGTTGCTGAGATTGCTTCCTCATAGCATTTCTGATAGTCATTCCAATATGCTCTTTCCTTTAAATCTGCTTCGGCAAATTTCCAATTTTTGGATTTATCATCGATTCTTTCCAGGAATCTTTGCTTCTGCTCTTCCTTTGAAACATGCAAGAAAAATTTAAGAATGATAGTTCCATTTTCGTAAAGGTATTTTTCAAAATTATTTATCTGTTCATATCGCTTGTGCCAAATGTCATCTATTTTTACTTCATCGGGAAGTTTTTGAAATTTAATTAAATCATGTACACGTACAACTAAAACCTCTTCATAATGCGAGCGATTGAAAATTCCGATACGACCTCTCTCAGGTAAAGCTTTGCTTATCCTCCAGAGGTAACCGTGATCCAATTCTTCATCGGATGGTTTCTTAAAACTAAAAACCTGTGTTCCTTGAGGATTCAACCCGCTCATCACATGTTTTATTGTTGAATCTTTTCCCGCTGCATCCATTGCTTGAAAGATCAAAAGCAATGAATACTTATCGCTTGCATACAGCCGGTTTTGAAGCTCCTGCATTCTCTCAATATTTTCCTCAAGAATTTTATTTGCGTCTGATTTATCCTTTAAATTTTGTGTGTTGTCTGTCGAGATTTTGGAGAGATTTATTTGTTCTCCGGGTTTGGCTAAAAACTTTTCAATCTTCATTTGATTTTGCCTTCTTGATAAATGAATAATTTGCCTGATAAAAAGATATGAAATCAATGATTAAATTACATGAGGGGATTGAGAATCTTTTGAAAAGCTCGAACATCAAACAATTAAAAACATAAGGAGTTAGCATGTCCACAAAAAAAGCTATTGTAAAGCATATTAAAGGTGTAACATTTCTCGGTAAATCCGATTCAAATCATTGGGTAACAATGGATGGGCCTGAAAGTTTTGGAGGAAGTGATGCGGGAACGAGACCTAAAGAATTATTGCTCATTGCTCTTGGCGGATGCACAGGCAGTGATGTGATTACAATTCTGCAGAAAAAGAAAGTGCAAATAAATAATTTTGAAATGAATATTTCAGCCGATGTTGCTGATGAACATCCTCAAGTGTTTACTAAAATCAATGTAGAGTATGTTTTTCATGGAAAAGATATTCAAGAAAAAGATGTTGAGAGAGCTATTGAACTTTCACAAACAAAATATTGCTCGGTAACTCATATGCTGAATAAAGCCATGGAGATTTCACATTCGTTTAAAATTTTAGAGACATGATCGATAAATTTGAATTTACTTATCTATCTAAAAACTTCTTAAATTAGTCCTGCAATTGAGGTGTTATATTTTTTAAAATATTTAATAAACAAGGGTTTTCATGGCACAAATTCAAAGATGTGATTGGTCAGTCAACCACCCTATCTATATAAAATATCACGATAAGGAATGGGGAGTTCCTGTTCATAATGATAGAAAATTATTTGAGATGATTGTTCTTGATGGAGCACAAGCCGGTTTAAGTTGGCTTACCATACTGAAGAAAAGAGAAAACTATAGAAAAGCATTTGATAATTTTGATGTAAAGAAAGTTGCGGGCTATAATAAGGGAAAAATTGGGCAGCTATTGAAAAATGAAGGAATAGTACGAAACAAACTGAAGATTGAATCAGCAATTACAAATGCAAAGGCATTCTTAAATGTGAAAGAAGAATTCGGAACATTTGATAAATACATTTGGGGATTTGTCGCCGGCAAGACAAAGTTAAATTCTTGGAAGCAGATGAGTGAAATTCCAGCAACCTCACCGGAATCGGATGCAATAAGCAAAGATCTTAAGGCTCGGGGATTCAAATTTGTTGGTTCAACAATTTGCTATGCCTTCATGCAAGCTGCCGGTTTAGTTAATGATCATACAGTTGATTGTTTCAGATACAAAGAATTAACTTAATACGTAAAAATAAAATTTATAATTTACATTAGATTAAAATGATCAGTCAAGAACTTTTAGACATTCTTTGCTGCCCCGAAACGAAAGCCGATTTAGTTTTAGAAGGCGATACCTTGGTTTCTACCGATAAGAAGACTCGTCGTCGTTATAAAATTGAAAACGACATTCCCATCATGCTGATTGATGAATCTGATATATTAAGCATGGAAGAATGGGAAAAAATTATGCGTAAGCATGGTAAGCTAAAATAGATTTGCGTATCGCTGTTTTTTTCTAGTTATTGGTTTTTCAGCTTCGTATCAATTCATATTCAATCATTAAAGAAATATTTCTAATATGGATCCCATTAATATCATTATCGGTTTAAATGTCATTGCATCGTTCGGAGCAAATTTAACTGGTGCAAAAAAAGGATTGAAATCAACCGTTACGCCTGTAAAAGAGCGTCCAAAAAGTTATCTACAAAAGCTTCCTTTAGTTTTGGCAACATTAAGTTTAGTTGCATTGATACTTGCAGTCTTTCAAATTGGAACATTAAACTATGCAGAAAATGCTCATCTAAACTTCTTCAGATTTGCGGGATTATTTGTTTACCTTTGTTTTTCATGGACTCAAATCTGGGCCTACAAAAGTTTGGGCGAAAATTATTCTCAGGATATGGTCATCTTCAAAGATCATAAATTGGCTGATAAAGGACCGTTTAAAATTATCAGACACCCTCAATACCTTTCTCAAATCCTGGTTGATTTAGGCGGTGGGTTTGCAACTCTAAGTTATATTTTAATTTCAATAGCAATTATTCAAATACCTATTCTTGTAATGCGTGCTGCATTTGAAGAGAAGCTGCTTTCAAAACATTTTAAGGAAGAGTTTGAGCAGTATAAAAAATCTCGCGGCTTTATGATACCGTTTATCAATTGATCCCGCATTACATGCAGAGACAAATTAAGAATATTTTTCTCATCATATTTTTTAACATTCTAGTATTAGCTCAAACCGAGGAACAGCTTTTGTTAGTTAGGGGTGATAAAACCACATATATTCCTGCGCATATCCGTGAAGGTCAAATTTATTTTTCACTCATTCATTTTGCTGAAGCATTGTCCCTTAAATATGCCGCTGAGGAGAAGCATGATAAAATTGAGGTTGACTTTGGTGATTATTTATTAAATGCAAGAATTAAAAATCCATTTGTAATTCTGAAGAACAAACAAAAAGAAACGACAAAAGTAATTCAGCTTCCGACAAGCACGTACTACATTAATAATAATCTTTACATTCCTCTCAATTATCTTTTACCAAGCTTGAGGGCAGCATCCGGCTGGCGGCTTGATGTGATCGAAAAGAATAAACTTATTGTTAGTGGAGAAAAAATTCCCAAAAAAGCAAAAGACAGTGATATCTCTGTTTCTGAGTTTGATATAACAGGATACTCGCTGGATGAAAAAGCAAACGGTACATTAGTTAAAATAAAAAGTGACAAAGCAATTGCTACTTACAGCAGTTCCTTTAAAGATGGAGTGCTGACAGTTGTTTTCCGTGATGTAATTCTTGATGAAAGCAAGTTTGAGTTTGAAAAAAACAAAGGACTGGTAAAAAATATCATAGCAAAAAACATTGGAAGCGATTGTGAAATTAAATTTTCTCTGCGGGAGGAATACACCACAAGCGAAGTATTAAATGCAGATCAAAGCAATGACATTCTGGTTACTCTGCACAACAAAATATTTTCAAATAATGTAGACAAAATTGTAAAATCTGAGCGATGGAACTTTAATGTTGTTGTTATTGATGCCGGTCATGGCGGGAAAGATTACGGTGCAACTGGAGTGAATGGTGCAAAGGAAAAGGAAATTAATCTCGCCATTGTCCTAAAGCTTGGAAAGTTGATCGAAAAAGAATTGAATGATGTGAAAATTGTTTACACGAGAAAAAATGATCGGTTTATAGAACTTTACAAGCGTGGAAAGATGGCTAATGATAATGATGGTAAACTTTTCATATCAATTCATTGTAACTCGACAGCCAAGAAAAATTCTGATGCAAGCGGTTTTGAAGTTTATCTTCTCCGACCTGGAAAAACTCAGGATGCAATTGAGATTGCGGAAAGGGAAAATGCTGTTATTCAGTATGAAGAAGATCCGAAGCGTTATCAAAAATTAACGGATGAAAATTTCATCCTCGTAAGCATGGCACATTCCTCGTACTTGAAGTATTCTGAAAAATTTGCTGAGCTGCTGCATAATCAGTTTAGTAATGAGTTTGATGTTCAATCACGCGGAGTTAAGCAAGCAGGATTTTATGTACTGGTAGGAGCTTCGATGCCAAGTGTTTTAATTGAGTCTGGTTTTCTTTCTAATAAAAAAGATGCTGAGTATCTGAAAAGTACAAAAGGGCAGAATGAAATAGCGGCTGCCATATTTCGAGCAGTAAAAGGATATAAAGTTTACTACGATAAGGTAATGGAAACAGAACTTTGAGAGACAATTAAAATCACAATCTTCAAACAACAAAAACCAAATAATTCTCAAACTCAAAACAGATAATTTCCGAAACATTGAGAAATTAGAAGTTGTGCCTTGAAATTTATTTGGGATTTGGAAATAGGTATTTGGGATTTAAATAAGGGTTTTTCTGCTGAATCCTTCTCATGAATTAATCATCATATTGATTAAATAATAAAAAGGAAAGAGAAATGAAATATACTGTCGAAGGGACTGATGCAAATTTTGAAACAGAGGTACTAAAAGCTGATATGCCTGTCTTAGTTGACTTTTGGGCTCCATGGTGCGGACCGTGCAGAATGGTTGCTCCAATTCTTGATGAAATTGCTCAAGAGTATAATGGTAAACTAAAAGTTGTTAAGCTTAACACGGACGAAAATCAAAATACTGCTGTTCATTACGGAATAAGAAGCATTCCGACAATCGGAATATTTAAAGATGGAAAAGTTGTTGATGCTGTTATTGGTGCTGTTCCAAAGAAATATTTAGAAGAGAAAATTAAACCGTTTGTAGCTTTGGTTAACTAAAATCGAATTATAGTTCTAGCGAACGAAAAAGGCACTGAATTACTTGTAAGTAATTAGTGCCTTTATATTTATTTGATTGTTTTCTATTTCTGAATTACAACTCTATTCGAAATCTCATTTGTATCATCCGGTCTTAATGGAAAATGCTGAACGAGGATTTTTCCAATTTCATCTATGCCGTACAAAATACCTTTGCAGAATTCTCCGCATACAAATTTTTCTTGCATAATATCTTTTATTTCAGTCCAAACTTTCTCACCTGTTATCTTATTAATATTATCATCGGCAAGAATGTAGAATTGTCGATCTGACAATAGGAGAAAAATCAGTACTCCCGTTCCTTGCTTGGTTTTATTAATCTCAAGCCGTAAAAATTCTTTTTCAGCTAGCTCGCGCAAGGATTTTTTCTTCTCCAATATTTTCCGATACTCACGGATACTTACTGCAATTTCTCCTGAAGTTTGTCTCTCAGCATTTTTAATCTTGTTGGAGATTCTCAACAGTTCATCATCGGTAAAATAATTATATAGGAATTTGGGTTTCATGAGGTATTGCTAAAAATATTATTTGAATCTTCCTTGTTAAAACTAATAAAAATGTTTTATGGTTCTCAATGACTGTATACTTTCTTAAATTCATTCCAAATATAATTCTTAATGAAACTTTGCGTCCTCGTGTCCGTCAATTGATGAATTGTGGCACAGGTAAATTTTTTCGCCACTAAGACGCTAAGGCACTAAGAATCACTAAGAAATCTAAACACTTTTCTATCATTTCTAATTTAATTTTCGAAATGACAATCGAATGGCTATAAATGACATCATTTATTTCTTCTTCACAACGATATCGCCGCCGCTAGTTTTAAGCACGAATGAATTTCCGCCATTGTTAATGTCAGCTTCAAATTCAGTAGATGAAATTTTTACGGCATTGTTTCCGGTAAAATCGCATTTAATGTTTCCGCCAAGTGTAGATAAGTTAGCAGAAGCATTAAAATTTTTAGGGAGCCAGGCAGTTATATCTCCACCTGAAGTGGTTAGTTCGATTCCATGATTTTGTCCGCTGTAATCAAGCGAGATATCACCGCCAGATGTTGAACCACTAATCCTTGCATTTGATCCGATGAGGGATATATCTCCACCGGAGGTTGACACCTCGAGGCTTCCTGAAAATTTGTTTCCTTTTATATCTCCGCCGGATGTTGAGACGTTTATGTCGCCGTACGAATTGTTAAATGATATGTCGCCTCCCGAAGTAGTAGCTTCAATATTACCGTTTAAGTCAGTCAGATTAATATCTCCACCGGAAGTTTTAGTTACAATTTTTCCTTTAACATTTTGTAGTTTAATATCTCCGCCGGAGGTTACAGCGTCAATATTAAATTCTCGTGGAACCTGCACCTCGAATCTTAATTTTATTCCTTTAATCATCATGAACAATGACCAATCGTATTTTGCTTCTACTTCGATTCGATCTTCTGAATCGTTAAAGCTGAACTCGACTTTTTCCTTTGCCTTATCATTACCTAAAATTTTTACACGAACTTCATTTCTATTCCAGCTTGAAATAATGATATCTCCGGAAGAAGCATCCAGCTTAAAATCATTACCTGGTAAGATAGGAAATGTTTTGTCATGGAGCACTTTCAGTTTTTCATCCATGTATTCCGAATCCGTACAGGAATAAGATGAAGAGACGAACAACAGCGAAAAAAGAAGAATCGTTAAGTCTAGTTTTTTATGCAGATCGAAACGCATAATACCTCCTGATTTGTTTATTTATTAGACTTTAAATTGTCTCAAAGGGTTACTCCTTTTCTTACAATTGTGAGCTGCAAATTAACCGGAACCATAAAAATTATTCTGCTTCGATGAAATATGAATAAAATTCTTTTTGAACTTTGTATAAAATCTTTGAGTACTTTGTGGTTGACAGAAATTAACCACTAAGTTCATAAAGTCTGCTAAGGCAGATCACAACGCCCACAAATAAAGCTAAAATCATAAAAATTATAACCCGCTAGCTAACGGATCAGTGTTCCATATTTTATCTGAGTATGCTTCGAATTATTACAATTTTGTCTTGTACGAAATCTGTACAATCTTCGGATTAACTAATCGCTCAAAATCTTTATAACTCAGCTTAATCAGTTCTGTATGACTTCCTGCATTAAAGACAATTTCTTCATCATCTTTTAATGATTCTGAAGCGTACACTTCCATACTGTAAAGGTTTCCAAATGGCGGCATAGCACCAACTTCACAATCGGCAAATTTATCTTTGAATTCCTGCTCTGTTGCTAATCTTAAATTATCTGATCCAAGTGCTTTCTTCAGTAAATCCATTTTAATCATGTGAGTTGCTGGTAGAACAACCATTGCCATATGTCCATTGATTTTAATCATTACAGTTTTAGCAAGGTCTTTCCCGGGGACGTGAGCTAACGCAGCTATTTCCATTGCGGTATAAGCCGATGAATGTGTGATAGAAACATATTTGATATTGTTGCTATCCAAAAATTCTTTAAGTTTTTTTGTGGGCATAAAATTCTCCTTTCAAATAAGTTTTAGAAATTCACTAATATTTAGTGGAACTGAAAAAAATCAACGCTATTTCTTTTTACTTTTCTTGCTGATTTCCTTTGTCAAACCTAAAAACTGTTTATAAGGAATTGCTATCAATGTTTCTGCCTGGAATGCACCATTAACTAGACTTATCATAGAAACTTTTGCTGCTGATTCTTCATCAGGTGCTTCATAAATATCCAGAAAATCATGAGGACCGAGTAATGCATAATGTGAAATGAATTTTACTTCCGGACATTTGGTCTTAACAAGCTCAAGCCAATTTCTTCCTAGCTTATCTCGATCTTTCATTTGTCTGGAAATATCCGGCGCAAGCTTTGTTAGCAGGATAAAAGTTTTCATCGTTGTGCTCCTTTCTGTATGGGGAATATTTTTTCATTTAACCAATTAATGATCAATGACCATACATCTTAAGCCGTTGAAAACAACTGAATGGTTTAAGGTGTGTTTTTGTCTACTACAATATATAATACCATTTTGAAAAATTCAAAGTTGAAAAGCGCCAATTAAAATATGAGATTTCTGAAAAATTGAATTATAGGTTTAATATTTACTTAGATGCAATTTTTCTCGATTATTAAGTTCCTTGACAGAATGAAAGATGTTTAATTAACCCAGCGATTTTCTCCGGAAATACCAAAGAGTTTTCTGTATCTGTGGCACTGCCATTGTTTCATCCGGGATGCTGTCCCCGCTAGTTAATTCTAGGAGTATATGGAAACTGCTTCTATCGGCGATTTCTTCTTCAAGGCGCGGGGTCGGAGAGATTATACTTTATTTGGGGAAGCATACCTTAGCAATGACATCTAATGAAAAAGAATTCCTCCCAGCTTCTGAAACCATGTTCTTTCACTTCTGCAGAAATGTTTCCAGTGGTTTTAGAAGTTTTGTCTAATTTATTTTTTGCTGATGATTGCCAAACTTCTTTCGCTTTAAGCTTTTATCTGATTCTCATACTGTTCGTTTGCTTTTTTAGTAAACAAATCAGCTTTATGTATTTTGTTGCTTCGCATTAGTGTTTCCTTCTTTGTTTACCCTATAACCACTTAAGTTTTAGTTAAGTTTAAAATGTTTCTAATTTTTCAGAGGTCTTAAATTATTATCAATAAATAGTATTCATAATTATAAAGTTTAGCTTTTAACATCATATTTTCTTGAAACTAATCCACTCGCTATAAATCCTAAACCTGTAAATGTAAACAACAGGAGCGGAATCCAATATTCTTTTGATGTTGAATCTTCCATCATGATCCCTAATCCGAGACCTAAACCAAATGCGAAAATAATTATACCATACTTCAGCAATCTGTTAGGATCCTTTTTAGCTTCAAAAAATTCTTTTATTGCTTCGGGACCTAATCCTTTTTCAATTAATGATTGTCTTTCCCGGGATTTAAAGTAAATCGCTGTTATTGCGATTAGTGCTCCTACAATTATTCCAATTATCGGGATAGACAAAGCCATCATACCTTCATTCATTTTATTCTCCTTTTATTTTTTAGTTCAGACTTCCAGTTTACTGAAAAGGTTACAACTGATTTCGGAAATATTTATTTATTCACTCTCAAACGTTAGGACATATTTTTGTTTTGAAAGGTTACAAACAAAATTGTTTTTGGATTTGCTTGTATCTATTTTTCAAAAAAGATTAAAAGCTTCTATTCTGTAACCTTTTTATAAGTTATTTAGTCAAACCATTAAATGAAAGATCTTACCGATTTAGAAATAATTGCATCGGTTAAACGCGGAAATCAAGCTGATTACGCTATAATTATTGATAGATATAAGAACAAAGCTTTTTCTTTAATAAAAAGAATTTTAAAGAATGAAATGGAAGCGGAAGAAGTTCTTCAAGATTGTTTTCTAAAAGCTTACAACGGTCTAAGAAGTTACAGACAAGAAGCAAAGTTTTCAACTTGGTTTTTTAGAATAGTTTATAACACAGCATTAAGCAAAGTTTCTGCCAGAAAAAGAAAGATTGAAAATGAGATGTCATCACTGGAAGATCATTTTAATCTTGAGAGCGATTATGATTATCAGGTGACTGAAAATTCGGATCTATCTTCTTTTGTAAATATTATGCTGCAAAAATTACCTTCAAATTATTCATCCGTCTTAAGCTTGTTTTACCTTAATGAAATGAGCTGTGAAGAGATCGGTGACGTAATGAACACATCTGTAGCTAATGTTAAAGTAATGCTGCATCGTTCCAGAAATGCTTTGCGTGATTTATTAATTAAAAAGGATTTAATGCGAGAAGTATCATGAATTTACTTAGTGATGAAATTCTAAATAAGTACATCGATGGAGATTTGGACTACGCTTCATTAAAACATGTTAATGAAGTTTTATCAAGTTCAGTCGAAGATAAGAAAAGGCTGCAAGCTTTATTGGCTGTTCATAACCAACTTAAAAAAATTAAAGAAGAATCAACTCCAAACAGCTTTACTAATTTGGTTATGAAAAGATTGCAATCACGAAACAAAGCTTTTAAAGAGCAGCGTCATTTTGTTTTTGCTGTTTCATCTATATTCATTTCGATACTCTTAGTTATCATTGGTTTGATAATTTATTACGGCCTTAACCAATCGAGTGAAACTCAGAGTTCCCAAACTTATACCCAACACATAATTCCTTTCTTTAACTCTATCGCCTACGGAATTACTCAAATATTTACACCACGAGGAATATCCGTTTTTGGTTCGGTAATATCTCTCGGCATTTTAATATCAGGATATTTCTTTTTTGAAAATCTAAAAGCCTCAAAGCAGAAGATTAATAAATCTCAATGAAATAAATAGCAGCCTAGATTTGAATTACGTACAAACTCATCTAAATGGATGCTGGTCTTTGATAAGGTTGTAAGGTTTAACCGTAATTGATTTGATAGTTATTAAGGTCGGTGAAAATTCAGATAAGGTTTTACAATGTATAAAATCAAGCTGGGATAATTCTATTGAGAAACAATCCTTCAAATTTCAGATAAAAAAATCTTTAACATACAACCTTAGTAACTTCAGCAAGTCTGAGATTTCCAACCTTATTAACTTATTCTCAACCGATTATAAATTATAAAGTAGCGCCAATAAACAATCTTTATTTATCATGCAGTGGTTTCTTTCTTATCATTCCACTTAAGTTTCTTTAAGCATTCCTGTATATTTACTATTGAAACATATCAAGAAAGGAAAAAAATGCTTGTACTAACAACAAATACGATGGAAGGGAAAAAGATTTTGAAATACTACGGGCTGGTAAGCGGCGAAGCAATCATGGGTGCAAATATATTTAAAGATATTTTTGCCGGCATTCGTGATATAGTCGGAGGAAGATCCGCCGCTTATGAAAAAGAGTTAAGAGCAGCAAAAGAAATTGCCATAAGTGAAATGATTGACCAGGCACGATCATTGGGTGCTAATGCTGTAATTGGTGTTGATTTGGATTATGAAACCATTGGCGGAGGCGGAGGAAATATGTTAATGGTAAGTGCAAGCGGAACGGGAGTTCAAGTTGAAGGTCTTTAAGTAATCAATTTTAATATGGAATCATTTAAGGCAGGATACGTTGCAATTTTAGGATTACCCAATTCCGGTAAATCAACGCTGATAAATGCATTGTTAGAACAGAAGCTCAATATTATTTCTGACAAACCTCAAACTACCCGAAGGAAAATTCGCGGAATCCTTACTAAAGAAAACTATCAAATAATTTTTATTGATACACCTGGACTCATTCATCCGAATTACCTGCTTCAGGAAAGAATGATGGAAGCAGTTGAAGTTTCAGCTAAGGATGCGGATGTTATCCTGCTGCTTCAAGACGTTAAAGAAGATTTTAACGGTGAGAAACTGCTTCATCAAGATTTTGTGAATGAAGTATTAATGAATCTTAAAGCCCCTAAAATTTTATTATTGAACAAGGTTGATTTGTCGAACCAGGATGACATCTCCACTCTGATTGAAAAACAGCAAAGCACGAACCTGTTCACCAAAGTGATACCAATTTCAGCCAAGCGCAATTTCAATTTAACGGATATAATCAATTCGGTTGTTGAATTAATTCCTGAACACCCAAAATATTATCCTGATGATGAGCTTACTGATGAATCTGAGAGATTTTTTGTCGCTGAAATAATTCGTGAAAAAATATTAGAGCATTATTCGGAAGAAGTTCCCTACAGTAGTGAAGTGCTAATTGCTGATTTTAAAGAAAGGGAAATAGGGAAAGATTTTATAGAAGCCTATGTGATAGTTGAGAAGGAAAGTCAGAAAGCCATCATTATTGGCAAGGAAGGCAAGGCAATCAAAAAGTTAGGTGAGGCATCAAGAAAATCGATTGAGGAATTTCTTCAGAGAGAAATCTTTTTAGAATTGCGTGTGAAGGTTAAACCTAAATGGCGTAAGGATGAAAATATGTTAAATATCTTTGGCTACGGCAAAGAAAAATAATTGTAATTCTGCTTTAATAAGATTCATTTCGGCTCAAGATAATTCTAATGAATAAATACAAAGGTGAAATCGCTCTTTTTACAATCACCATTTTTTGGGGAGTTACGTTTGCTATTATCAAACTTGCGCTTAATGACATCTCGCCGATGCTTTTCACAGCAATTAGGTTCTCCTTTGCTGCATTACTACTCTTACCTTTTCTTTGGAAACCACTATTCAATTCAAATATAGATGTAATTAAAGCCGGTTTATTTTTGGGGTTGTTGTACTTCATTGGATTTGCAACTCAAACTATTGGTCTTTATTACACCACTGCGACTAAGTCAGGTTTTATAACAGGTACGTTTGTAATATTTATTCCAATACTTCAATTAATTCTTGAAAGAAAATCTCCGGGTAAAGGAAATTTGATTGGAATCATATTAGTCATAATCGGATTGATCTTGCTCTCCAGCAAGGGTATGACTGTACTGGATATTATATCGGAACTTGGGAGTAACTTCAATATTGGTGATACCCTCACATTAATTTGTGCAGTCTTTTATGCTCTGTACGTTGTTTATATTGATATTATCACTAAAAAATATGATTACAGAGCACTGATTATATTGCAAGTGGTATTCACAGGATTTGCGGGGATTGTTATTACTTTTTTATTTGGTATGACCGGTATAGAACCGATTAGATTGGATTTTAATAAGACTGTAATACTTGTAATTCTTTATACTGCAATTTTCTCCTCAATACTAGCAACGGTAATCCAAACCAAATATCAGAAAACCGTTACTCCAACGAAGGCAGGAATAATTTTTTCCATTGAACCAATATTTGCTGCACTTTTTGCCTTTCTAATAATTCATGAAAGTGTTTCAAGCTTTGGCATTATAGGTTGTATTTTTATATTTGCAGGGGTTTTAGTTAGCGAATTATTCGATAAGAATAAGAACATATCATGACTTCAGACAAATCAAGAGCTGAAATTTTAGTTAATGGTCTGGTTCAAGGAGTTGGATTCAGATATTTTGTCGTAAGGCATGCATCCCGCTTAAAACTAAAAGGTTATGTGGAAAATCTTTTTACCGGAGAGGTTCATACAGTCGTGGAAGGTGATAAAGTAAATATTGAAGAATTTTTTAATCTTATAAAACTGGGTCCATCACATGCTCACGTTAAAAATTCAAGAATAGATTGGTTTGAAAGTAAAAATGAATTTGATTCTTTCGAGGTAAAATTTTGAATTCTCCATATAAAATAGGAATTGGCTTCGACGTTCACGCGTTTGCCGATAATCGCAAATTGATTATTGGCGGAGTAGAGATTCCATTTGGAAAAGGATTGGCTGGTCATTCAGACGCAGATGTTTTACTTCATGCAATTTGTGATGCTTTACTTGGCAGCATAGCAGCCGGGGATATTGGGCAGCACTTCCCCGATACCGATCCGAAATATAAGAATGCGAACAGTATTACTTTACTGAAGCAAGTCTATGAATTAATTCAGCAAAAAGGATATTCTTTAGGAAATGTTGATGCTATTATAACTGCGCAGAGACCTAAACTCGCCGCATTTATTCCACCCATGCAAAAAAATATTGCTGAAGCACTTCAAACAAAAATTGAAAATATTTCTATCAAAGCCACAACTACCGAAAAGCTTGGATTTGTGGGCAGGGAAGAGGGCTTATCTGCATTTGCCTCGGTTTTAATCATCAAGAATAAATAGAATGTTTGAAGACATCCTAAATTCCTTAGCTGACTTTCCTCCACTTTGGATTTATGCTAGTCTGTTCTTTTTTTCATTCATCGAAAATATTTTTCCACCATCTCCAAGCGATGTAGTAATTGTTGTAGCCGGTACTTTGGTCAGCACAAGTGTAATAAGTTTTATTCCTACATTGTTAGTCACTTCAATTGGAAGCGTGCTGGGTTTTATGACGTTGTTTTTCATAGGTACCCAAGTTGATAAAAAAATAATTGAAAAAGGCAGGTTTAAATTTCTATCGAGGGATGCACTTGATAAAGCAGAAAAATGGTTTTCAAAATATGGCTATTGGGTTATTCTTGGAAATAGATTTTTATCCGGAACTCGAGCAGTGATTTCTTTTTTTGCAGGATTAAGTGAGCTAAACTTCAAAAAAACATTTTTATTAGCCTTAACAAGTTCATTCGTGTGGAATCTGCTTATTATTTCTCTTGGAGTAATGTTTGGTAATAATGTTGCCCTTGTTGACCAGCATCTAAAAACGTATAGCAACATTGTTCTTGCAATCACCATTGTTGTGATGGTTATATTAATCCTAAGATACTTTCTGCAAAAAAAAAGAGAGCCAAAAGCTTGAAATTTTTTTTCTGGAAAAATCGTATACCACTTACTGAAGAAGAAAAGAAGAAACGAAATAAAGATCGCTTATTACTGATTCTTAGCGGAATATTATTAGCAGCATCATTTCCCCCGGTTCCATTTCCAGCTCCACTTCTTTTATTTGCAGCTTTAGTTCCTTACCTAATGGTAATTGATAGAAGAGAGAAATTAATTGAAATAAATCGCGCCACTTACCTTATGACTTTTGTTTTCAGTTTATTCACTTTGTATTGGGTAGGAAGCTGGCAGAAAGAATCAGATCCATTTCTAATGATTTCCGGGACATTACTAGTTTTTGTTAATCCTGTTTTTTTCTTAATACCTTCTACGCTGCTTTATTTTTCAAGAAAGATATTTCCACGTAAAATATCACTTTACCTATTACCTATTTTTTATGTTGCGTATGAATTTGCTTACATGCTAACCGACCTTAGTTTTCCGTGGCTCTCACTTGGGAATGGTCTATCACTTTTTACATCATTTATACAAATCGCAGATATTATTGGACAATTAGGGTTAACCTTAGTTATTGTAATGATAAATGCATTAATCTATAAAAGTGTGATTGCCTACAGGATTAATAATAAATTATTTTATCTCCATACATCCATCGCTCTCATAATCTTTATCTTAATTTTAATCTATGGTTTTTCAAAGCTTAGCTCGCCGCATCAGCCAAATAGGAAAATAAAAGTCGGTTTAATTCAGCCAAATCTCGATCCGTGGGAAAAATGGAAAGGACATGACTTAAATCAGCTTACTGAAATGTACCTGGATTTATCTATGAAAGCGGTAAAAGAAGGAGCCAGAATACTAGTTTGGCCCGAAACCGCTTTGCCTGTTTATCTTAGAAGTGGAATGTATGATGATATTCTTGATACAATTTATCGTTTTGTTGATTCGAACCAGGTATATCTTTTAACCGGAATGCCGGATATTAAATTTTATTATAATGAAAAGAATATTCCAGATGATGCAAAATACAACAGCACTAATGATTACTATTACGCAACATATAATTCGATACTGCTATTCAGACCTAACAATCAATCTGTTGAATCATATGGTAAGATGAAGCTTGTTCCATTCGGGGAAAGAGTTCCATTTGTCGATGCATTACCTTTTCTAGGAAAAATAATTAAATGGGGTGTTGGATTATCAGGATGGAATGTTGGAAAAGATACGACAATATTTTATTTACCAATAAAAGATGCTTCATCAGGTATAAATAACGATACTATAAAAGTTGGGGGCTTGGTTTGCTATGAATCAATCTATCCAACATTTGTCTCCCAGTTTGTTAAACGTGATGCTGATTTTATTGCGGTATTAACCAACGATAGCTGGTATGGCAATTTAAGCGGTCCTTATCAGCATAAAGAATTTGGAGCATTGCGGGCGGTAGAAAATCGCAGAACAGTTGTGAGAGCTGCAAACGGCGGAATTAGCTGTATAATAAATCCATTGGGACAAACGGAAGTTCAAACGAAAATGTTCACCAAATCTTACATTGTTGGTGATGTTATTTTGGATGAATCGGAAACATTTTTTACAAATAATTCATTACTTATTCCGATTTTGTGCTCGGCATTTTCAATTTGGATAATTGGAATATACGTGTTACTTAAAATGAAAATAAAATTTAATCTTTAATTTTTATACTATTCATTTCTTAAATTATTTAAGAATATTTTTTAGAATGTTGTTAGTTTAAACTGATTGTTAAACAAATTTTTTTTATCTCTCCCCATTCGGGGGAGTAGGAGGGGCTTATGATTGATCTTCGAAGTGATACCGTTACAAAACCATCCATTGAAATGAGAAAGGCAATGTATGATGCCGAAGTTGGTGATGATGTTTTTAAGGAAGATCCTACTGTAAATAAACTTGAAGAGTATTCTGCAGAACTTCTTGGAAAAGAAGCCGCACTTTTTGTTTCAAGCGGAGTAATGGGAAACCAGATATGTCTCAATGTTTTAACTCATCCAGGCGATGAAGTAATTTGTGAAAAAGATTCTCATATATTTAACTATGAATCCGGTTCACCGGCTGCACTGAGCGGAATTCAGCTTCACCCCGTTGAAGGGATGATGGGAGTGATTACTCCCGAACAGATTGAACCACTGATTCGCCCAACATCGGCTTATTATATGCCTCGAACAAAAATAATAGAAGTTGAAAACACTCATAATCGTGCAAGCGGTGCCATTTGGCCGATTGAAATAATTTTATCTCTAAAAAATCTCGCTAAAAAGTATAATCTCCTTTATCATCTTGATGGTGCAAGAATTTGGAATGCATCGGTCGCAACTGGAATTTCAGTAAAAGATTATGCTTCACATTTCGATTCAATGTCTTGTTGTCTTTCCAAAGGACTTGGTGCCCCGGTTGGTTCTATCATTGCCGGAACAAAAGATTTTATCAATGAGGCATATCGTGTGCGTAAAGCTTGGGGCGGTGGTATGAGACAAGTGGGTATTCTTGCTGCTGCAGGTTTGTATGCTCTGCAAAATAATATCATTAGATTGAAAGAAGATCACACTAAAGCCAAGTATCTTGCCGAACGAATTAATGCAAATTCTAATCTTAATATAAATATGGAAGCAGTACAGACTAACATTCTTCTCTTCAAACCGTTAAAACTTTTAGTTGATGAAGGCATAAGAAGATGTAAGGAGAGAGGGTTGTTGTTATCGGTTGGTAAGATAGATTTAATTCGTGCTGTGACTCATCTTGATGTTTCGATGGAGGATATTAAGAAAGCTGCGGATATTATTGATGAGGTTTTTATAAACTAAATTATTTCGTTGTCTAACTGTTCAATTGCGGGAAAATTCAAAATTTGATTTGTAGTTTAATTATTGACAATTTAGCAATAAAACAATTCTACAATTTATTAGACAAATTTAAGTTGGATCAGCTGTTAAGATGAATATCAAAGACTTCAAACATACAACGAAAATAAAAGTTAGATTCTCCGATCTGGATGCAATGCAACATGTTAATAACGCCGCTTACCTTACTTATCTCGAAGAAGCTCGCATTAATTATTTTAATACACTGTTCAATCGAAAAAAGGAAAGTCTTGATTTTGAAGCAGTAGTTGGTAGAATCGAGATAAATTATCTTTACCCTATTGTATTCGGAGATGAGGTTGAGGTTTATACTCGTATATCAAAACTCGGGACCAAAAGCGTTGATGTTGAACATATCATCGTTGTGAAAAAAGGAAATAAGTTGATCAAAGCCGCTACGTCTCTAACAAAGCTTGTATATTATGATTATAAAGTTCAAACTACAAAAGTAATTCCTGAAGAAGCAAAAGTGAAAATTGTAAAGTTTGAAGGACTTTCGGTTTGATATTTATTAACTACGATTGACTCTAGGTCACTAAATTTATTATTAAAAGCTTGCGCCTTTATAAAAGTCGAGTTGGCCGGCTAGGAATAAAAACTTTTTAAAACAGTTACCCACTAGTGTTTTGTATATCGTTTTCAACAGGATTTACCAAAAGGATAGCAAACCAAATCCAGTTGAGAACGATAAAACATTAAGATTGTGAACTGTTTAAATGATTCAAAGGAAAAAGCGGTCACCTGAATTATTAAATCATTCTGATGGGGATCGGTAAATGTTCTACGACGATTAGATCATTCGGTGTTAAGGTTATTTACAATAATACAACCTCTACAAGGCGTCGCTGTGAAAAATATATGCACCCGATTTCATCTATTTTAAATGGTGTAGGCACTTATTTAATATTAAACAAAAACGAAAAGATAAAAGTGTAGCCTCGTTAAGGATTATTACGAGCTATAATTTTTTAATTGTGTTTTCGATATCAATTGATCTTTGAATCTTTCGTAATGTTATTGGTTCAGAAATTCTCTCCTTACAATCGGAAATGCCGCACATCTCACATGTGTCATTTACAATTCTGAAAGGAATAGCCGGGTCATTCCAGAAATTTATTTTATTCTTGAATTGAGCATCCAAATAAAAACCAAGCGTTACGCTTGAAAATATTTCCGGATCAAGAATGTTCTGTTGAGCAATTGAGAATGAAATGTACTCATCATTCGTTTCGTGAAATTTAGAGTGAAGAATTCCACTCTTCATTTTACCATTGCTGTTAATTCCTTTTAGCTCCTGTTCAATATTTTTTAGTACTTCAATTGAGATCCAACGCCGGCAATAATGTTCATTGGTTTGATAACCTCCGGGATTTTGCTTGATGTTTAATCGTACTTCTTTTGTTAAATCATATTTATCTGTTCCGGCAAAAGTATTGAACCGAAGGAAAAAATATTTTTTAAGCCCCCATACTTTACCGGCAAGATTAGCAAGTCTTTGAAAAACCATTTCGGGAGTTGCATCATAATTAATAATTAAACGAATCAAAAAATTTTCTTCCCATTTCTCTTTTGAAAAAAAAGTATTTAAATCTGTTGTGAAACTATTTTTATTCAAAATTAATGCTGCTGAGAAATATGCAGCAATGTAATTGTTTAAAAGATGATCAAATGTATTGAGCTTCAAGCTGGAATGGATATAACTTCTTTTCGAAATGTTGAGATAATTATAAGCCAGCTCTTTACCGATAATAAATAATTTTTGAGATGATGAAAGCCTGGAATTTAAAAATAATATTGGTTGTCTACCCGGTTTAAGAATTCCACGCAATTGTTGCAGTTCGATAAAATTATCTAAACTTGTTTCATCTAATAAATAGTTGTGCTTCTTCTCAAGAATTTCAAAAAGTGTGTTGTGACTTAATGGTGATGAAACAGAAATACTATATTCTTCAATAAACTTATCTACAGACTCTTCAATGTCCTCAAAATAATTATCGTGTATTTCTTTATAAATCCTAAGGGCAGTTCTACTAAAATTATTCTGGCTCATCTCCGTATTTCGCGCCATATCAATTACCGTTGCAACGAGCGCACTCAATTGATAAGAAGCATCGGACATTAACGAAATAAATTTGTTAAGATCAATTCCATAATGATCGAGAGGAAGCATTTCGAGAATGTTTGAATCAATCAGCTCTGCTATCGGGGTAAGATTTTTGGTAAGTTTTAATGAGACCAGCTCATCATAACTTGCTCCTAAAGCATGAGCTAGCTGTGCGATCTTTTCTGCTTTAGGATATTTTTTGCCTTTTTCAATTTCATTTAGATAAGAAACTGAAAGTGAGCTTTTTGCTGCCAATTCGTTTAATGAAAGTTGTTTTTCTTGCCGAAGCTGCTTGAGTTTAAGCCCCAAAATCAATTTTATGTAATTTTTCTTTTTTTCCAAAATCTTACTTTTTTTATTCGAAATATAAGAAATATTTTGACATTTGTTAGCAAATTTTCATCAATAGCGAAAATTCGCTTGCTTTATATTGTTCATTGATTTATTTTAAAATCAAAAATAAACATAATTGCCATTCGCCAACAAAGTAAAGTGGAGGTAGCTATGACTGAACCCAAAAGACTATTCGATTTGATTCCCTCCCAATTAAACACATATCCGATAAAAGATTGTCTTTCTGATAAAAAAGATGGTCAATGGATAAGTTACAGCACTGAAGAAGTTCAATCAATTATAAATAAATTTAGTCTTGGTCTTTTAAAACTAGGCGTTAATCCCGGATATAAACTTGCCATTATTTCTCCAAACAGAACTGAATGGAATTTTGTTGATCTTGGAATTTTGCAAACTGGTTGCGTTGATGTACCTATTTATCCAAATATCAGCGTTGATGAGTATGAATATATTTTTAACGATGCAGAAGTTAAGTATGCTTTTGTTGCCAATCTTGACTTGTACCGAAAAATCTATTCAATAAAACATAAAACAAAATCGCTGATAGACATTTACACATTAGATAAACTTGATGGCAATAAACATTGGAAAGAAATTTTAGATCTTGCCGATGAATCGCTCAGAGATCGCCTTAATCAAATTAAGGAAAGTGTTAAGTCAAATGATTTAGCAACAATCATTTACACTTCCGGAACCACCGGCACACCTAAAGGGGTTATGCTATCCCACAACAATATCCTAAGTAATGTAGAATCAATCAGTCAAATAATGCCGATAAATAATTCTCATCGCGTTATGAGTTTTCTCCCAATCTGTCACATCTTTGAAAGAACAGCAGTTTATTATTATATGAGAATTGGGGCTGCAATTTATTATACTGAAAGTATTGAAAAGGTTGGCGAAAATCTTATAGAGGTAAAACCAAATTACTTTACAACCGTTCCTCGTTTGCTTGAAAAAATTTATGATAGGATTATGGAAAAGGGAAGAGAACTTAAACAACCAAAACAAGCAATTTTTGGTTGGGCTGTTAATCTTGCAAATCATTATCATCCACAAGGCAAAACTAATTGGTTTTATGATTTGCGACTTTGGGCTGCGCGTAAAATTGTTTTTTCAAAATGGGTTGACGCACTCGGCGGTGAAGTTAAAGGAATTATCAGCGGCGCCGCAGCATTGCAGCCGCGTCTTGGGAGAATATTCACTGCTGCCGGAGTTAATGTTGTTGAAGGTTATGGACTAACTGAGACAAGTCCCGTAATAACTTGTAATCGCTTTGAAGATTTTTATGTAGGAACTGTCGGCTGTCCAATTCCCGGAGTACTAATTAAACTTGATCCGGAAAACGGCGAGATATTAGCCAAAGGTCCAAATATAATGCTTGGCTACTACAACAAACCGGAAGCAACCAAATCTGCTATTGATGAAGACGGCTGGTTCCATACCGGCGATATTGGAGTTATGGTTAATGATAAGTACTTGAAGATTACTGACAGATTAAAAGAAATCTTTAAAACATCAGGCGGTAAATTTATTACACCGCTTCCTATCGAAAATAAAATGAAAGAATCGCTCTTTATTAGAAATATGATGGTTATTGGTGAGAATCAGAAATTCTGTGCAGCGCTCATCGTTCCCGAATTTGATTTCATACAGAAATGGTGTGAAAAGAAAAGTGTACAGAACTACCTTGAAAAAGGTATAAGCCGCAGTGAAGCAATTAAGGAAAGAATTTGGAAAGAGGTTCAGCATTACAACAAACGATTCAACCATATTGAACAAATAAAAAAATTTGAATTGGTTGATAAGGATTGGACAATTGAATCTGGAGAGTTGACGCCTACATTAAAGCTTAAAAGAAAAATAATAATGAAAAATAATTCACACTTGATTGAAAAAATTTATTCAGAACCACTAAATACAATAAAATAAACTTATGAAAAGAAAAATCAACGAAGTCGTGGTACTTGGTTCTGGCGTAATGGGCTCGCGCATCGCCGCTCATTTTGCAAACATTGGTTGCAAAGTCTATTTGCTAGATATAGTACCAACGGAAATGAACGATTCCGAAAAGAAAAAAGGTCTTACTTTGCAAGATCCTGCTGTACGGAACAGAATTGCAAACGACAATTTGCAAAATGTTCTAAAAGCAAAACCATCCCCAATTTATCGAACTGATTTTGTTTCAAGAATTACGACAGGAAATTTTGAAGACAATATGAGCTGGCTTTCGAACGCTGATTGGATTATCGAAGCCGTTGTTGAAAATTTAGAGATTAAAAAGAAAGTTTTTAAAAACGTTGAAAAATATCGCAAACCTGGTTCATTGATTACTACAAACACTTCGGGAATTCCAGTTCACCTAATGAATGAAGGACGAAGTGAAGATTTTCGAAAACATTTTTGTGGCGCACACTTTTTTAATCCTCCTCGTTATTTACAATTGTTAGAAATTATTCCAACACCCAAAACAAATCCGGATGTTATTGATTTTTTGATGTGGTACGGCGATTTGTATCTCGGCAAAACAACAGTGCTGTGCAAAGATACACCGGCATTTATCGCAAACCGAATTGGTGTTTTTAGCATTATGGCTGTCTTCAAGCTGAAAAAAGAATTGGGGTTGAGTATTAAAGAAATTGACACTTTAACCGGACCATTAACCGGCAAGCCGAAATCAGCGACGTTCAGAACTGCCGATGTGGTTGGAGTTGATACACTGGTGAAAGTTGCAAATAATGTTTACAACGATTGCCCAAATGATGAAGCACGCAATCTTTTTGCAATTCCGGATTATGTGGATAAACTTGTTGAGAACAATTGGTTCGGTGATAAAACTGGGCAGGGTTTTTACAAAAAATCAAAAGATGACAAGGGTGAAAAAGTAATTCTTGAACTTGACACAGAAACATTTGAATACAAGCCAAGTTCGAAATCCAATATGGCTTCTGTTACCGCTGCAAAACCAATTGATAATCTTAAAGACAGATTAAAAGTTTTACACAGCGGAAAGGATAAAGCCGGAGAGTTTTTACGCTCACTTAATTTTTACATCTTCCAGTATGCATCGAAGCGAATTCCGGAAATTAGTGATGAACTATATAAACTTGATGATGCAATGCGAGCAGGATTTGGCTGGGAATTAGGTCCGTTCGAAACCTGGGATGCACTCGGTGTTGAAAAAATAGTTGAGCAAATGATTTACACCAGTATGAAGCCTGCCGATTGGGTTTTGAAAATGCTGAAAAGCGGGCTCACTTCTTTCTATAAATCCGAAAATGGAAAGAAGAAATTTTACGATATAACTTCTAATTCCTACAAGGAAATTCCTGGCAAAGGTGATTTTATTATTCTTGATAACTATCGAGCAGATGAACCGGTGTGGAAAAATTCCGGTGCAACTTTGCATGATATCGGCAATGGAATTGTTAATCTTGAATTTCAAACAAAAATGAATTCAATCGGTTCGGAAATTTTGGAAGCAATAAATAAATCAATTGAAATTGCTGAAAAAGATTTTAAAGGATTAGTAATTGGAAATAACGGGCAGCATTTTTCAGCCGGCGCAAATTTAGCAATGATGTTTATGCTTGCCACAGAACAAGAGTACGATGAATTAGATATGGTAGTCAGACAATTTCAAAATACTACAATGCGCGTTCGCTATTCAAACATTCCGGTTGTAGTTGCACCGCATTCGTTAGTGCTTGGCGGCGGCTGCGAGGTTTGTTTGCACGCAGATAAAATTAATGCTTCTGCAGAAACTTACATCGGTTTGGTTGAAGTTGGTGTTGGTATTATTCCAGCCGGAGGCGGCACAAAAGAAATGACGCTTCGTGCTTCTGATGCTTACATTGAAGGCGGACTTGAACTTCCTGAACTTCAAAAAAGATTTATGAACATCGCAACTGCAAAGGTAGCAAACTCAGCCGAAGAAGCTTTTGATATGGGAATTTTTAGAAGAGGACTCGATACTTATTCAGTCAATCCAAATCGTGTTATTGCCGATGCAAAAAAATATGCGGCTCTTATGGCAGATAGAGGTTATACAAAACCAATTCAAAGAGCAGATATTAAGGTGCTTGGTCGTGCTGTTCTTGCGACTTTGTTACTTGGTATTCATTCATTCCGATTAGGAAATTACATAACGGATCACGATAAAAAAATTGTAGAAAAGCTTGGTTACATAATGTGCGGTGGAGATCTTTCTGAAGGAAATTTGGTTACAGAACAGTATCTGTTGGATTTGGAGCGCGAAGCATTTTTAAGCTTAATCGGAGAAAAGAAAACTTTGGAAAGAATCCAAAGCATTTTAACAACCGGTAAGCCATTGCGAAATTAATTAACAATGAATTTTATAATTCAATATGAAGAATGATTATGAGAGAAGCATTTATAGTAGCCGGATTTCGTTCCGCAGTCGGTAAAGCAAAAAAAGGTGGATTCCGTTTTTATCGTCCGGATGATCTTGGCGCAGAAGTTATAAAACATTTATTAAAATCTGTTCCGCAGCTTGATCCTCATCGTATTGATGATGTAATTGTTGGAAATGCTTTCCCGGAGGCGGAACAAGGATTACAAGTTGGAAGAATGATTTCGCTTTTATCTCTTCCAATCGAAACTCCCGGTTCAACCGTAAACAGATTTTGCGGTTCCGGAATTGATACAATTGCAACGGCATTTGCACGCATTCAATCCGGTATGATGGATTGTATTATTGCCGGCGGAGTTGAGTCCATGTCGCTCGTTCCAATGACCGGTTGGAAACTTGCACCCAATTTTATGATCGCAAAAAATAATCCTAATTATTATTTGGGAATGGGATTAACTGCGGAAGAGCTTGCAAAGGATTTTAAGATCACACGCGAGGAGCAAGATTTATTTTCATTCAAGTCACATCAAAAAGCAGTGAATGCAATCAACAATGGTTACTTCAAAGACCAAATTGTTCCTATAGAAGTTGAGCACGTTTATGTTGAAGGGAACAAAAAGAAATCTAAAAAATTTGTAGTTAACACAGATGAAGGACCACGAGCAGATACAACACCTGAAGCATTAGCAAAGCTTAAACCGGTGTTCGCGGAAAAAGGAACTGTTACTGCTGGCAACTCATCGCAAACTTCCGATGGTGCTGCATTCGTTCTTGTAATGTCCGGAGAAATGATGAAAGAGCTAAGCTTAAAACCGATAGCAAGATTAGTTACATATGCGGTCGCCGGCGTGGATCCAAGAATAATGGGAATCGGACCGGTCGCTGCAGTTCCAAAAGCATTGAAGAAAGCCGACTTGACGTTGAATGACATTGATTTGATCGAATTGAACGAAGCATTTGCTGTTCAATCATTAGCAGTAATTAAACAGCTTGGGTTGGATGAAGAAGTTTTGAATGTTAATGGTGGTGCTATTGCCCTCGGTCATCCGCTTGGATGCACCGGTGCGAAACTTACGGTACAAATCCTTCAAGAGCTAAGAAGAAGAAGTAAAATATATGGAATGGTTACAGCGTGCATTGGCGGAGGCCAAGGTGTAGCTGGAATTTTTGAATTGTTGAATTAAATAGAATTTATAAATCCTCTACGATGATTAAATTGGTTTGTGTTTATAATATTATACAATAATTAAACCTCTACGAGGTAAAAAACAAAATGTTGAACTATATTGAACTAAATATTAACATGGCAGATGTTCAATTGTTGTAGTAGCTCAATAATGAAAGGATAAGATCGATCCTAGTAGAGGATCAACAAAAGCGATAAGCAATACAAGAAATTATGAATCCTCTACGAGGATGGATCGAAATGGTAGAGCGATTCCTACAAGAGATCATTGTAGGTGCTCCATTATAGTGACACAAAAAGAAAAACTGGATCTTCACATAGGATCAATAAAAATTAATTTATTAAACAAACGAGGATAATATTATGTCAGAGGAAACAACAACAAAAGTTTTACTCGGCGGAGAATTTTTGATTAAAGATAGCGACCCGCAAAGCGTCTTCATTCCGGAAGAAATAAATGAAGAACAAAAAATGATGGTTGAAACAGCCGGAGATTTTGTAAAAAATGAAATCCTGCCAAAGCTTGATGCAATTGATAAACAAGAGCCGGGTTTAACAGTTTCTCTTTTGGAAAAAGCCGGTGAACTCGGGTTACTTGGTACTTCTGTTCCGGAAGAATTCGGAGGACTTGGCGGAGATTTTAACACCAACACTTTTCTTGCAATGGAATTAGGAACAAGTTATTCGTTCGGAGTTTCATTTGCAGCGCATACCGGAATCGGAACTCTCCCAATTCTTTATTATGGAAATGCCGAACAGAAAGCAAAATATCTTCCGAAGCTTGCTTCTGGTGAAATGAAATCAGCTTATTGTTTAACTGAACCGACCTCCGGCTCAGATGCACTTTCTGCAAAAACAACTGCTAAACTTTCTGATGATGAAAAGTATTACATTCTTAATGGACAAAAAATGTGGATTACAAATGGTGGTTTTGCAGATATACTTATTACTTTCGCTCAAGTTGACGGCGATAAATTTACTTGTTTTATTATTGATACAAACTCGCTGGGATTTACACGCGGCGAAGAAGAAAACAAGTTGGGAATTAAGGGTTCATCAACAAGAGCTTTGTTTTTGGATAACGTGAAAGTACCTAAAGAAAATATTCTTGGGGAAATCGGCAAAGGCCATTACATTGCTTTCAATGTGCTGAATGTAGGTCGTTTCAAATTATGTGCAATGACAACCGGCGGAGCGAAAAAGTTTTGTGCAACCTCAGTACAATATGCAAATGAACGAAAACAATTTGGTAAAACAATTGCAAGCTTTGGAGCTATCAAATACAAATTAGCAGAGCAAGCAATCAGAATTTTTGTTTCTGAATCCGCAACGATGAGAACTAGCGGTTTAATAAATGATAAAGAACACGAGCAGCTCGATGCTGGCAAAAGCTACAGCGAAGCCATGATTGGTGCTGCTGAAGAATACGCAATAGAAGCAGCAATGCTAAAAGTGTTTGGATCCGAAGTTTTAGATTACGTGGTTGATGAAACTGTACAAATTTATGGCGGTTATGGATACTCGGAAGAATATCCCGCTGCCCGCGGTTACCGTGATTCGAGAATAAACAGAATTTTTGAAGGCACTAATGAAATCAATCGTTTGCTTACGGTCGATATGCTTGTTAAAAGATCGATGAAAGGCAGATTAAATTTGTTGGGTCCGGCAATGGCAATTCAAAAAGAGTTGATGAGCGTTCCGGAATTTGGAGAGGAACCAACTGGAGTTCTTGCAAAAGAGTTGCAAGCAATCAGAAATGCAAAGAAAGCAATATTGATGACTGCCGGTATGGCTGTTCAAAAGTTTATGCAGAAGTTAGCCGATGAACAAGAAATAATTATGAACTTAACTGATATGTTGATTGAAGTTTACACTTCAGAGTCAGCAATTCTCAGAACACAGAAATTAGCAGCGATGAAAAATGAAGCTGGGCTTCAGCCATATATTGATATGACTCAAGCTTATGTTAGCGACTCACTTGAAAGAATTAATGTTTACGGTAAGCATACTATTTCTTCTTTTGCTGACGGTGATGAGCTGAAGATGTTAACACTTAGTTTGAAACGATTCACAAAGTTTGATCTGGTGAATACAACCAAGCTAAGAAGAAACATTGCCAATAGAATGATTGAAGCGAATGGTTATTGTTTCTAAATTGTTTTAGAAATTGTAAATCCTTTACGAGGATTAAATAGGATATTTCTCGCAGTTGCCTGCAACAATACAACCTCTGCGAGGTTTAAATAAAAAATATAGTATGTTACACGGAAAATCCTAAATATTCAATTTTGTAGTTATGAAATAAAAAAAGGAAACCGAGGGTGACCAAAAAGTAAAATTTATCAGCAAATAGAACCAGATAGTGGCATGCACTAATGACGCTGATTTTAAATGATTTTCCAGATTTTTTAATTGAATAATTACTTTTTAGTCACCCTCAATAAAAAAGATAAAGGCATATAAATAAATTATGATACAGCAAAACTACAACTCACCAATGCTCAAAGAAGGCTCCCTTGAAGGGAAAGTAATTTTAATCACCGGCGGCGGGACGGGACTTGGTAAAGCCATGGGAAAATATTTTTTAGAGCTTGGAGCAAAGCTTATTATAACAAGTCGTAAATTAAAGGTGCTGCAAAAAACAACCGAAGAAATTTTTAATGTAACAAAGAATGAAGTCTTTCCATTCGCTTGTGATGTTTCCGATTTTAAACAAGTAGAAGGTTTACTAAAAGCATCAATCGAAAAATTCGGGAAAGTTGATGTCTTAGTGAATAACGCAGCCGGAAATTTTATAAGTCCAACTGAACGACTTTCCAACAAAGCTTTTGATACAATCATCAATATTGTATTGAAAGGAACTTATAACTGCACACTTGCCTTTGGAAAATATTGGATTGAGAACAAACAAAAAGCAACTGTGCTAAACATTGTGACAACGTATGCGTGGACCGGATCTGCATTTGTAGTTCCATCTGCTGCTGCTAAAGCCGGAGTGCTTGCAATCACACGCTCACTTTCTGTTGAATGGGCAAAATATGGAATTCGTTTTAATGCAATTGCACCGGGACTTTTTCCAACCAAAGGCGCTTGGGAAAGATTATTGCCTGGCGATCTTCAAAACAAATTTGATCTAAAAAAGAAAATTCCACTTCAACGCGTTGGTGAACATCAAGAGCTTGCAAATTTAGCAGCTTACTTGATTTCAGATTATTCTTCATTTGTAAATGGTGAAGTTGTTACAATTGATGGTGGTGAGTGGTTAAATGGTGCCGGTCAGTTCAATATTCTGCAAACAATTCCAAATGAGAAGTGGGATGAAATAGAAAAGATTGTCCGTAATGTGAAGGGAAGTTAATTCAGAATATTATCGAGATTATTAAATGAGACCCACAAAAAATAAACCAGACTTTAAACATTTTTATGATGTTGTTGTAACATTTGACAAAGTTGATATGCTGCACATTGTAAACAATGCAGTTTATTTCAATTATTTTGAGCAAGCAAGAATTCAATATGCGAAAGCTCTTGGCATTCTTCCTACAAAAGGAATCGGCCTTAACGGCACTACATTTTATATGGTAAGAAATGAAATTAATTATCTCAAAGCCGCGTTATTCGAAGATAGACTACGAGTGTTCACAAGAATTTCTTACATAAAAAATTCAAGCTTTGGGTTCGAACATATCATCGAGAATTTAGACTCGGGAATTATCATTGCCGAAGGTACTGGCGTTCTTGTCCACGTTAATCCGATTTTAAAAAAATCTATTGCTCTACCTGAAGAATTTTATCAAAAAATTTTAAGTTATGAATCGAAAGTCGAAATTCTTAAATCTGTATAAGTATTTCTAAGTCATATCTATCTTTCATAAAAGTTGACTGGAATTGTAAAATTCTTTCTCTTCCAGTATCATTCAATTACAATATTTATTTATATTTAAATAACTTAAAACAAAGCAGGTGATTTATGCGAAGAATTATTTTCGATATTGAAACGTGTGCTTACCCGGTCGAATCATTAAGAGAGAGTCAGCAAGAATATTTACTTCGCTATTCTGAAAAAGAAACTGAGGAAGATAAAAAATCTCAAAAGCGGGATGATGCCATCAGATATTTAAGCTTATACCCGCTAACTGCAAAAACTATTGCAATAGGAATATATCATGTGGAAAAAGAAAAAACTTTCGTTTATTATGAAAGCAGCGAAACCGAAGAATGGGTAAATGAAGAAAAAAATATTTCTTACAAAGGATTAATCGAAAAGGATATGATCCAATCCTTCTGGAGAATAGTTGATTTCACCGACCAGGTTATAACATTCAATGGAAGAAATTTTGATATTCCTTTCATGATGATGCGATCGGCGATGTTGAAAATTCGGCCAACTAAAAATCTCATGGGAAAAAGATTTGATTCAAGCTATCACATCGATTTATTGGAACAATTTACTTTTTATGCTACAACTAGAAAGTTCAATCTAGATTTTTATTGCAATGCATTTGGAGTTGAATCGCCAAAATCCAAAGGAATTTCCGGTATGGAAGTTAAAAATCTTTACGAAGCCGGAAGAATAAAGGACATTGCCGTATATTGTGCAGAGGATGTTAATGCTACTGCCAAACTCTACCAAATTTGGAATGAGTACTTGAACATTTAAAAGATTGGTTCATTTATTCTTTGTAGTATTTTGAAGCAGTGAGATTATTCTCATCTCAAACTAAGATAAATTCTCCCCAACGAACCCGTTAATTTTCCTATAATTAAGTTGAGCTGGTGGCATACTTTTAGGCAAATCTTCTTTTAATTAATTACATAAAAAAGTTTTGACCGAGGGAATAATGATTAGTACATCAACAAAAAATATTTACAGCGTAGTTGACATAAAAATGAAAGTTCCATTTAGTTACAAGCAAGTTCTGTCTTGCAAAGCATTAAAATTTATTGCTGATCTTCATTTGAATTTTAATAACAGAAGATTAGAGTTATTGTCGATCAGAAATGAAAAACATAATCATACCGCAAATGAGATTACGTTTTTATCTAACATGAATGGCTTTAAGGATAGGGAGCTTAAAATATTAGGAGTTGATGAAAATGATTTACTTAATCAATCTCTTATTACAGATGATAAGCTAATTGTTATTGATTTCAGAACTTCGAATACACCTTCATGGTCTAGTCTCGTTGAAACTCAGATTAATTTAAAGGAGATTATTGACACAAACCATAATAATACTCTAACAGAAGGTGAACAAACAGTTGATACTGCCGTAAGGCAGATATCTATAGTTGTTTGCGGACGTGATTTATATGCTGATGAGCTAAATTTTTATATTGATAGAGCTCCGCTAGGCGCAGCATTCTTCGACTTCGGATTGTATCTATTTCATAATGCAAAAAGTATAGTTGAAAGCGGGTCGACTCCGTTTATTTTTATTCCCAATATCGATAATTACTACGAGGCAAAACTTTGGAATGAGTTCTTAAATTATGTGGAACAGGAATTGGAATTAGTAAGTGGGACAATCAAAGTAATAGTTTCTCTCAACTATACGCTGCCTGCTTTCGAAAAAAAACATATACATGAAGAACTAAGTGAACATTTGGTCAATTAAATTTCTCAGGAAATAAATGATTTCTGAGTCCTTCTTTTCTACCAATTACACTATAAAAACAAACGCAATTAGGAGTAATCAATAATCTCAATAATTTTGTTGATCTCATGTTCATTTTCGATTCTGTTTGAATGAAGGTATCATCGATCCATTTATGATAATCCAACCATAAACTTCATCTATTCAATAGCCATTAGATAAGTATTATATTTGCCCATCAAAACAAACTCATTTCATAATTTAGCTATCGGATTTTTTAATGCAGGAACTTGAAGTTACTCACGAATTAGCATTAGAGCATGGTTTAACTGATGAAGAATTCGAACGAATAATAAAAATTCTTGGAAGAATTCCTTCTTTCACAGAGCTCGGTATTTTTAGTGTAATGTGGAGCGAGCATTGCAGCTATAAAAATTCAATTAAGCTTTTAAAAACTTTGCCTCGCTCGGGTGGAAGGTTGTTGGTTGAAGCGGGTGAAGAAAATGCAGGGTTGGTTGATATCGGTGACGGTTTGGCAGTGGCTTTTAAGATTGAAAGTCATAATCATCCATCAGCGGTTGAACCCTACCAAGGAGCAGCAACAGGGGTTGGGGGAATTATGCGTGATATTTTTACAATGGGTGCACGTCCAATTGCTTGCCTCGATTCGCTTAGATTTGGTTCGCTTGATGATGCAAGAACACGTTATTTGTTTGATGGAGTAGTTCGCGGGATTGGTGATTATGGAAATTGCCTCGGCATACCAACCGTTGCAGGTGAAGTTTATTTTGATGAATCGTACCAGGATAATCCGCTTGTAAACGCAATGTCAGTCGGATTAGTTAATACTGAACATGTTGCCTCGGCAATTGCAAAAGGTGAAGGAAATCCGGTTATGATTGTCGGTTCATCAACTGGAAGAGATGGAATTCACGGGGCAACTTTTGCCTCAGAAGAAATTTCTGAAAAGTCGGAAGCGAAACGTCCTTCGGTTCAAGTCGGCGATCCGCTCACTGAGAAACTTTTATTGGAAGCATCATTAGAAATTATAAAAAATGGCTGGTTAGTTGGGATTCAAGATATGGGCGCGGCCGGAATTTCCTGTTCAACAAGTGAAATGAGTGCAAGGGGAAAATCTGGTATGAATATAAATTTAGATAAGGTCCCTCTACGTGAAAAGGGGATGACAGCTTACGAAATTATGCTCTCCGAAAGTCAGGAAAGAATGTTGTGTGTTGTTAAAAAGGGATTTGAAGATAAAGTCAAGGAAGTGTTTGAGAAGTGGGATCTTCATTGCGAAATAATTGGTGAAGTTACTAACGATGGCTTGCTACATATTAGTTATCAAGGTGCGGTGAAAGCTGTTATTCCTTCTTTCGAACTTGTGCTTGGCGGGGGAGCACCGGTTTATGTAAGAGAAACTAAAGAACCCACTTATATAAAGGAAATTAGAAAATTCGATTTTAAAAAAATACCTCAACCAAAAAATCTTGCTGAGACATTTAAAAAAATATTTTCTTCACCAAACATCGTTTCTAAAAAGTGGGTATTTGAGCAGTATGATTCAACTGTTCGAACAAACACAATTGTTGGTCCCGGCTGTGATGCTGCAGTTATTCATATAAAGGATACTGGTAAAGCGCTCGCAATGAAAACGGATTGCAATTCCAGATATGTTTATTTGAATCCTAAAGAAGGAACAAAAATAGCAGTTGCCGAATCAGCACGGAACATAGTGTGTTCTGGAGGTATTCCGTTGGCTATAACTAATTGCTTGAATTTTGGAAATCCTTACAAGCCGGAAAATTATTGGCAATTCAGTCAAGCTATTGAGGGAATGGGAGAAGCTTGCAGATTTTTTAATACTCCTGTAACAGGAGGCAATGTTAGTTTTTATAATGAATCTCCGAATGCGGCTGTTTACCCAACACCGACAATTGGAATGGTAGGGCTTGTAGAGAAATTGGCAAATGTTACCACATCATTTTTCAAATCTCACAATGATTTGATTTATGTATTAGGAGAAGATTATGAAGAGTTAGGAGGCAGCGAGTATTTAAAAGTGATTCATAATAAAGTGGCAGGAGATTGCCCGCATTTAGATCTTCAGGTGGAATTGAATCTTCATGAAACAATTTTAGCTCTTATCAAAAATAAATTAATTGAATCAGCGCATGATGTTTCTGAAGGTGGAATCATTTGTGCATTAGCAGAATGCTGTATTATGAATGAGGAAAATTTTATCGGTGCTGAAGTTAATATTCCTATTAGAACGCGTGAAGATTTTTCTTTATTCTCTGAAAGTCAATCAAGAATTATTATCTCCGTAAACGAAACAAATCAAAAAGAGTTTGAATCTATCCTAAACAAAAAGAAGCAGCACCACGCATTATTAGGAAAAACTACTAATGAGAAATTTATTATTAACAATAAAATAAATCTGGATTTGAAAGAGCTTTCTGAAATTTATTACGACACAATCCCAAGAATCATGAATGCTTAATTTTAAGTTCATACATGATTTTATAAGCTGGGTAAGAGGATCTCTTGCATATGAGCAGTTCCGGAAATTACGTTTTCTGCTTCACCTTACGCCGTCTTTTCGTAAGGTAAAAGATTTTTCTTCCCATTATTTTGGCGGTCTTTATCAACGAATAGATGACCATCATATCTTTTTATTTGGAGGTGGATTAGCATTCTCAATATTCATTTGTATAGTTCCTTTCGTGCTCATCATTTTCTCGGTGCTTGGATCAGTCCTTGATTCCACTTACATGCAATATCAAATTAACTTGCTGATTGAAACAGTAATTCCTTATTACCAGTATGCTGAGTTCGTTAAGAAAATTATTTTTGCCCGAATAAGCGAGGTGATACAATACAAAACCATTGCGGGAATTATCGGTGCTTTCGGTTTACTGTTTGCAGCAAGCGGATTATTCAGTAGTATGAGGACAATTCTTAACACCATTTTTCAGCTTGAAACCGAGGAACCGGTTCTTCTTGCCAAGCTAAAAGATTTTGCTCTTGTAATGCTTGCCATTCTCATATTTTTTGTAACGACAATATTAATGCCTGTGTTCAATGTTCTTCGTCAAGCAGCAAATAAAATTTACAGCATCCAATTTCTACAATCCGGTATTGTTGAAGATATAATCTTGTCAATCATTTCACTTCTATTAATCTTCGTTCTTTTCTCAATTCTTTACTTAGTAGTTCCTAAGAAAAAAATTGGTAAGAAAGCTGCATTTGTCGGAGCATTTTGGGCTGCAGTTCTTTGGGAAACGGCAAAGCAGCTTTTTGGATTTTACATTTACAACTTTGCTGCTTTCGGAAAAATTTATGGTGCGTATGCTTTAGTGGTTGTTGTAGCTTTCTGGATTTTCTATGCGTCAATCGTATTCATAATTGGTGCTGAAATAGGTAAGCTTTACGATGAAAGATTGCGGGAACGTATGGCTGACAAACATGTTCAGCCGGAAAATCGTCCTTCGATAGAATAAGCTATTATTTTATAAAATTCTTGGAAACCTAGATTTATAATGAAGATTACAGAATTAGAATCTCATAAGACACTTCGAGAAATTCCGCTCTTTTCAGAACTAAGCATTGAGCAGTTGAGAGAAATTTCTACAATAAGTACAATAAAAAAATTTGCTAAGCATGAATTTATTTTTTCTGAAGGTGATTATTATCAAGGTTTTTTTATCTTACTGAAAGGTACCGTAAAAATATTTAAAGTAACTTCCGAAGGAAAAGAATCAGTAGTTCATATCGTAAAACCGTTTACTGCTTTTGCAGATATACCACTTTTTGAGGGAAGAAATTATGCCGGAGAACGCTTGTGTTCACTTTTATCAATGCACTGCGTGTGGAGAGCTTTTGAAAGCGGAACCAGATACTTGTTGTGTTTTTTGCTCTTATGGAGATATAAAATGTCCGCCAAAGCAAAGAGAGGAAATGAGTTAAAAGTCAGTTGGGTAAGTTAATGGTAAAGACCACCTACAAAGTTCAGAAGATGGATTGCCCATCAGAAGAACAAATTTTGTATCGCTACGATGCTACTAACTCACCTGGTTGAACGCTAAAAAACTCGGTAAAGGTCATCGCGATACAAAAAACTCTATTTTTCAGATGTCTCGGGTATTGTATATTTTTCGCTTTGCAAATTTTAATTGAATTCGATAACTTGACCTCGTATGTACAATGAGAGAATCTCAACGTGGTAACTAAGAATATGAATATCTCACCAGCGGATGGTAATTTTAGTCTCTTCAGGTACATTGCCGTCAAATATATCCTTGTGGTTATTGCGCTTGTTACAGTTGGTGGTATGCTATTTTACTATACGGGAAAAAAATACCTTATCGGATCGGCAGAACGTTATTCTGTTGCAATAGCAAAAAATCTCAATCACGAACTCTATCAACATTTTTTTCTTCCATATCAAAAGACTCCCGAGACATATAACCCGAAGGATTCAACTCAGTTCAAAGTCCTTGACGAGATCGCCGGAAGATTTCTTGAACATCTTGAAGTAATAAAGATAAATATTTTCAATCGGAAGACTGTACTCATTTACAGCACGAATCCTGAAATCATTGGTGAATCGACACCAAAGAATCTGAAACTCCTAAGGGCATTACAAGGTGAGCTGGTATCGAGCCTGGAACTTGCTCATGAAGAGCCCGACATTGTGTATGATACACACCCCGTTGATTTCCTTGAGACATACATTCCTCTACGCAAAATGGATTCTGATTTGAAGTACGAAGGAGAAATTGTAGGTTCATTCGAAATTTACCAGGATGTGACGATGATCTATAGCCAGATTTCTTCACTCCGTGACCTCGTCATACTTTTTTCGTTACTGATTATCATAGCACATATTGGGATTGTATCGTTTATCACCAGGCGCGGGGACAAATTTCTCACGAAGGAGCGGAAGCTCAAAGAACAACTTGAGCTTTCAATCCGGACGAAATTAGAGGAAATGGTGAAGGAAAGGACACGTGAACTGGAAGAAGAAAAAAACAAGTTGCAGGTCATTCTCGACAGTGTCCCCAGCGCATTGATTTTACTGGATAGGAATCTTTGCATTCAATCAGTTAGCGCTGCGTATTGGAAAATAACGCGGAACTCCCCTACAAATGTCAACGGTAAGATATGCAATCTTTGCACAGATTACGGCACGTCCCTTCAGCAGTGTCCGTCACGAAGAGCACTCACATCTGGACATATTGAAAATCACCTGCTCGAGCTGGATAAAAGTAATATCTGTTTTGAGTATACTGCGGTTCCAATAAAGCATAATGGACAGATCGATGCCATTCTTGAAATTATCACCGATATTACAGAGCGTAAGCGATTACAGGATCAGATGGTGCGGGCTGAAAAAGCAACCGCTGTCGGCGAACTGGCTGCGGTCATTGCGCACGAGGTGCGGAACTCACTGACTTCTATTAAACTCATTCTCCAGTATTTTACCGAGTCGAACAAGCTGAAAAACCGCAAGGAAAAAGAATCTATCAGAGTAGCAATGAGTTCTCTGTATCGATTGGAAGGAATCGTCAACGAGCTGCTGAATTTCGCACGACCTCAAGAAATGCAATTCAGTATGCAGGATGTTAATCAAATTGTGATGGAAAGTGTCATATTCTCACGCCATCAGTTTGAGAGAAAACAAATCTCTCTGGTTGAGGATCTCGCTCCCAGTCTCCCACGCCTTACTATTGATGCTGCAAGTATCAAGGAGGTCATCATCAATCTTTTGCTGAACGCTACTCAGGCTGTTACCGAAGGCAATGGAATTGTTAAAATCAAAACAGCTCCACTGATACTCCCTGAAACTCTTCGTGTTTCGCTCACCGAGTACCATCTCTTTCCAAAAATTGGCAATTACATCGAGTTGAAACAAGGTGAGAAGGTGATCACTATCGAAATCAGTGATAACGGATGCGGCATCACTCCTGTGAATCTCGCTCGAATCTTCGATCCGTTTTTTACAACAAAAACCGATGGAACCGGTTTAGGATTAACACTTGCAAAAAGGGTGGTCAGCGAACATGGCGGCGTGATTCTTGTGAAGATCCAGGAAGGCAAAGGCAGCACGTTTACAATCCTTCTACCTATCAGAGGGACAGTGAAATGAAACAAGAAAAGATTCTCATCATTGATGACGATCCCAATATTCTTTTTGCAGTAAGAATGATTTTTGAAAAAGAAGGGTACAGTGTGGTTGAAGCTAATGGTGGTAAGGATGGTCTCCTGAAGATTGAGTCAGCGAAACCTGATATTGTTTTTTTAGACGTTACGATGCCGGATATGAGCGGTTTGGATGTGATGGAACAAATGAAAGAACGGGCTAATGTCCCTGTCATTATCATAACCGGATACGGGACGATGGAAACTGCCATTAAAGCTATTCAACTTGGTGCTTATGAATATATTACAAAGCCGCTGGACGCAGAAAAAATTCGGTTACTCGTAAGGAGAGCGCTGGAAACGTTTCAGCTCAGGAAAAAAGTTGAACAGTTACAATTACGACTCGAAAAGCAAGTGCAGCCTTATGTAATCATTGGTAACACACCGGCGATGCAAGAAATGTACAAGACCATTGGTGCTATCACTACAACACCGAACAGAACAACCGTTCTTTTACAGGGTGAAAGTGGAACTGGAAAAGAACTCGTAGCCAAGGCGATACATAACAATGGTCCAACTGCCTCCGAGCCGTTTGTTGTTGTCAATTGTACAGTGCTTCCAGAGGATTTATTTGAAAGCGAACTCTTCGGTCATGAAAAGGGTGCTTTCACAGGGGCTGTGGACCGGAAAATAGGTAAGCTTGAGTTAGCTAAAAATGGGATAATCTTTTTTGATGAAATCTGTGAAATGAGTCAAAAACTCCAGGCGAAGTTGCTGCGTCTCTTACAGGAACGAGAATTTGAACGACTCGGAGGTAATGATGTGTTAAAGGTACATGCCCGTTTTATTGTTGCAACCAACCGGAATTTAGAAGATGCCGTCAAACAGAAACAATTCCGTGAAGATTTATTCTTCCGCATCAACGTTCTTTCAATTCACCTACCGCCGCTGCGCGAACGAAAAGATGACCTGCCGCTGTTAGTGAATCACTTTATCACAAAGTACAATGCCATATTGGAAAAGAATATAACTGCCATAGGACCTGGTGTTATCGAGAAGTTACGAGAATATAATTTCCCCGGAAACGTCAGGGAGTTAGAAAATATCATTGAGCGAGCAATGATTATTTGCAAAGGGAATGTACTTACTGCCGATGCAGTTGATTTGACATTTTCGAAAAACTTATTCCTCGGGTTGGAAGAAATTCCTCTCTCAAACCTCGGGTTTCACAAAGCACGTACAGATTTTCTGGCAGAGTTTGAAAAGAAATACCTTGAGGAACTCCTCACTGCTGTAAAAGGGAGTATCACCGAAGCTGCAAAGATTGCCAAGGTACGTCGTCAAAGTCTTTATCGAATGCTCAAGCGTCACAATCTCACCGCTGAACAGTTTCACATAACATAACTGTCACCCGAGAGTTTCCCCATGTCACTTTCAGAGTGACATTAACCATAGTCTAAAGAAGTCAACCTCCCTCTAAATCCCCGTTTTTATATTTGTTATTAAGGTTCTTATAGCGTAACTCTTGGCACAGACCTTGTCTGATTGTTTGCTGATGGATACTCGGCATAAAATACTCGTTGTCGATAACGACAAAAACATTCTCGCGGCATTTCGCATTTTCCTGACTGGAGAGGGCTATCGTCCACTCGTATGCTGCAATACTGAAGATGCGTTAAGGATGATAAGTCGTCATCGAATTGAGCTTGTAATCTCAGAAAATTATCTCAATGGACACATTGAATCCGGGCTGCTGTTTTTAACAAATCTTCGACACAAACTGCCACACCTTCCAATTATCATTGTCAGCAATCAGATTGATGATGCAGTTGAACAGAGGCTCAAGTCTCTGGGTATTAACAGATTGTTGGCAAAGCCTCTTGAATTACGAGTTATGAAACGTACTATAAAATCTGTTCTTAGTTTATCGAAATCACGGTATTCAAAAAATAAGATTCTTGATCAACAGTGAAGGCATACTGTTTAAAAAATTTTGTGTAAATCTATTCTAACTCACATTATTCATAAACTTATATGGAGTATTCCATGAAAAATATGGTACTCATAATAGTTACAGCAGGAATGTTCTTGCTGATCACTGAAGAGAGCTACGGTATCCCGGAATTTGCACGCAAGTACAAAACAAGCTGCACGACCTGTCATACAGCGATTCCCAAACGCAATGCATTTGGTGAAGCGTTTCGGCGTAATGGCTTCGTTCTGCCGAAAGGGGACGCACAGCTCATAAAAGAAGAACCTGTAAGCTTAGGCGCCGAAGGTTGGAAAGAAGCATTTCCCGATGCCATCTGGCCTGGGGTTATTCCTCCAAACCTCCCCATCTCTGTTTATGTGCATAATCGCCTCACGTATGATCCTTTGAAACCCGAAGGTAAAAAAATAGGATTCGATATGCCGCATGAACTTGAACTCCTATTCGGCGGCGCTTTCGGGAATGATGTTGGACTGTTTGGGGAGTGGATCTTCTTCGAAGGCGGTCAAAACGCTGTTGGGATGCAGCGATTTTTCTTTCAGTTCAATGACATCGTTGGTCCAAAGGACGCACTCAACATTAAAGTTGGCCGCATAGAACCGGGAATAACGAGTGGCTATATGAATGCAAACCGCATTACACTTGATCGCCCAATCACAATCGATTACAAAGCATCCGGTGATTGGCGTCCACGAGATAACCAGACGGGCATTGAAATCAATGGTATACTTGAGAGTCGATTTGAATACTCTGCTGGAGTCCTGAATGGTGAGGGGAAAGCTACACCATTCAAAGATCGAAAGGATGTATTTGCACGAGTTGCATATAAAGTTGGTGGGATGGGACTCGATGGTTCTGGCGCCGATGTTGAACTGAAAGAAACCGACAATTGGGAAGATAATGCGGTGACCGTTGGTGCATACACCTATGTTGGAAATTATTTGAAGACACCAAGTGAAGGTGGTGCAACATATAGTAATAATTTCAATCGTTTTGGATTTGATCTGCGTGCAGGGTATGGTCGAATGGAACTTACGGGTGGAGTCATTTTGGGTGAAGATGAAAACCCCTTTGGTAACCTTAAGAAGCTCAAGCACACTGCCTATTTTAGCGAAGTCGATTATATCTTTTATCCGTGGCTGATCGGTGTTTTTCGGGTGAATCGCGCTCAATCGAAACTCGTTGATGACGATCGGGATAAGTACTGGGAAATTAATCCCAACATCACTATACTCTACCGTGCGAACATTAAGTTCAGTATCGAGGGAAGATTCCGGGTGGATGAGAAGCGGACGATTGACGGTGTCGAAAAGGACCCAAGTGAAAAAAGAGCTTTTAGGGTCTTCAGGATTAACGCAATGATTGCTTTCTAAGGAGGGCTGAATTAATGAAATCAAAACTTACAATACTGGCAATCACGATCAACATAGTAATTTTCTCATCGGTCCGTATGGTGAACGCTGGCGATATCAAAGGTAATGTGAAAGTTCTTGGCGGGAAAGGCGTTGAATATGCGCTGATATATATTGAAAAAATCGAGGGAAGATTATTCCCTCTGCCCAACAAGAACCCCGTTGTGGATCAGATACGGATGACCTTTGTGCCGCATGTGTTACCGGTTCTTGTCGGATCAACTGTGGCTTTCCCCAACAGTGATTCGATACGGCATAACGTCTTTTCTCCATCCAAGACAAAGAAATTTAACCTTGGAACATACCCGGCCGGTATTACAAAGAAAGTCACGTTCGAGAAAACCGGTGTTGTCTCATTGCTGTGTAACGTTCACCCTGAAATGTCGGCGTTCGTTCTCGTTTTGCAGAATCCATATTTTGCAATGGTTGATAAGCAGGGTAAGTATAAGATTTCGGATGTACCGCCCGGAGACTATACTCTTGTTATATGGCATCCGAAATTTAAGTCAAAGAATTCAAAGATTACTATACGGCAAGAAGGCAGTGTGACTGTTGACTTCTTTTTGGACGAATAACGCATGATTCATCTTCGGTATTATAATTATCACAATTGCAGGTTTCTCCATGGATGTTTTGCTAGAAAAGCGGAGTAGTCAACTGGCGATTCTCTCAATCGCGACTTCAAATCCACGAAACCGGTACTCCCAGCAGGAGATATATGCACTTGCTTGCAAATACTCGGAGTTTTATCGCAGTCCGCGTGTCCAACAAGTGTTTATGAATAGCGACATTGAGTATCGCCACCTCTACTTGGACATAGAGTCCTTCGATGGTTTAGAAACAGCCGACGAGTTGCATGAGCGTTACCGGCGTGGTGCAATGACGATTGCGAAAGAAGCCATTGAAAAGTGCTTAGCGGCCGGCGGGGTCGACGTAGAAGATATCGACTGTATAATTGCTGTGTCGTGTACGGGGTATCTTTGCCCTGGCCTTTCTTCACTCTTAGGAAAAGAATTGGGGATGCGAAACAATGTCCAGCGAGCGGATTTGCTCGGGATGGGTTGTGCGGGTGCTATGTCAGGATTGCAGCGAGCTTATGATTTTGTAAAGGCATATCCCAACAAGAAAGCGTTGCTCATTGCAGTGGAAATCTGTTCCGCATGCTACTTCCTCGATGACTCGCTCGAAACAGTTGTGGGAAATGCTATTTGTGCCGATGGTGCAGCAGCCGTTGTCGTCGCAATGGGTGAACAAGAGACCATTCCAAAGATTGTTGGGTTTGAGACATACCTCGAGCCGTCATACATCGACTCCGTAGGATTTGAGCAGCGGCAAGGGAAACTGCGGATTATCCTCTCGAAAGACATTCGTGATCTTGCAGGAGGTTTGGCCTGTAAACTGATTGATCAGATGCTGAAAAGCTATGGTGTTACGAAAGAACAGATATCACACTGGATCCTTCATTCGGGGGGTCGAAAGGTTATCGATAGCATGCAGCGAGAAATAGGCTTAACTGATCAACAAGTCCGCCATAGCAAATACGTGCTGAACAATTTCGGAAACATGTCGTCGCCTACCGTCCTTTTTGTCTTGCAGGAGACGCTGCGGGGCTCCAATGATGTGAAACCCAAGCATGGCACCATGGGTATTATGCTAGCCTTGGGGCCTGGTCTTGCTATTGAGGGAGCCTTGCTGCAATGGTGAGTGTGAATCTCGAATTCCGGATTCTTGGACAGTACAATTCCACAAAAGTTGCAGGACGAATCTCAATCTCGTCTTCTAAATTATAGTAAAGAAAATGGAGAAAACGCATTTGAAAATCAACATCTCGTTACTCGCTTCTTGTTGTGTTCTTTTCTTTCTCAGCGGCTGCTCAACCTCAAAGAATTACCAGGCAATTCCGAAAGAGCTTGATCGTTCAAATGTTCCGAAAGAAACCATTGAGATGACTGCCGAGCGGTATCACTTCTCACCCGATGAACTCCACCTGAAAGTTGGGACGCTCGTCCAGATCAAAGTTAGAAGCATCAACGGTACGCACGGCTTTAAACTCGGAGATTTTGGAATTGATGAAACGATTGAAGAAGGGGAGACCAAAGTCATTGAATTTTACGCTCAAGAAAAAGGTGAGTATGGCTTTCGCTGTTCACACTTTTGCGGAATCGGCCATTTCGGGATGAGTGGAAAGGTCATCATTGAATAAGCAGTTTTTCGTAAAACGTAGCGCTGGGAATCATCAAAATGCGATGCCGAATAACGGAGACGGTATAGAATCATTGCGCTGCAATAAGTATTGGCGCGAACAAGATAGTAACAGGCCCAAGTGGTTTGTTCAGGACAAACAAAAATGACGCTCTCAGAACAAGCTCGGAACACAACACCTCTCCGAAAGGAAGTCCCTATCGACAAATCACGGGGTCTATGGATTACCCGGCGTGATTTTCTCTCCCTCACCGGATGGCTCGCGGTTTTCGCTTTTCTTGGCACGGCTCTCCTCGGAACAATCCGGTTCTTCTTCCCGCGCGTGCTGTTCGAGGCATCACCTGTCTTTAAGGCTGGTTTCCCCGATGAATATGCTCTCGGTGAAGTCAGCAGTAAGTACTTGAAATCAAAACAGGTTTGGATCGTGCGTGAGGAGGAAGGATTCTATGCATTATCGGCAGTGTGCACACACTTAGGATGTACGCCCAGATGGTTAGAGACGGAAAATAAATTCAAGTGCCCTTGCCACGGCAGCGGTTTTCACCTAAGTGGTATTAATTTTGAAGGACCAGCACCACGTCCGCTTGAACGAATAAAAATCATGCTTAATGAAAACGGTGAGTTGGTCGTAGACAAGAGTGTGAAGTTCCTGTTTGAAAGAGATGAGTGGGGAAAACCAGGGTCGTTTCTAAAAGTTTGAAAGAAAGATATCTAATGGTTACGATGGAGAAAATCAAACGAACGCAGTTGTACCGATCTATCTTTCGGCACGGTTACAAGGACACTAAGCCGAACCGGATGCATCAGATTGTGAGCAATGTGTTCCTTCATCTGCATCCGACATCCGTGTGGCGTCATGCAACCGAAATCCGTTACACGTGGGGGATGGGCGGTATTACGTTTCTCTTGTTCATCGTTCTGACGGTGACGGGTGTAATTCTCATGTTCTACTATCGACCAACGGCTGAATATGCGTATGCCGACATGAAATACTTAGAGCATGATGTTCCGTTCGGTATGTTCCTCCGCAATATGCATCGATGGGCAGCGCACCTGATGGTGATTACTGTCTGGCTTCACATGCTGCGCGTTTTTCTGACCGGGTCATATAAGCCACCAAGAGAATTCAATTGGGTTGTCGGAGTCGTGCTGCTCGTATTGACTCTTCTCCTTTCGTTCACAGGATATCTTTTACCGTGGGATCAACTTGCCATGTGGGCAATTACAGTTGGAACGAATATGGCACGTGCAACGCCATTCCTCGGGCATGAGGGTCCGTTCGGACCCGAGCTTGGGATGAAACCGGATAACGACATTCGTTTTCTTCTGCTTGGCGGTACGCAAGTTGGACCGCCGGCATTGCTTCGCTTCTACGTCTTTCACTGCATCGCACTTCCGCTGCTTGCAGCAATCTTTATGATTGTACACTTCTGGCGGGTGAGGAAAGACGGCGGGATTTCCAGACCATCGGAGAAAGAATAAGCAGCTAACCAAAGGAAGCAACATGCCGATAACGAATCAATAACAAGAAACATTACTTAGCAGGTGCAAGATTAAATACCACACAAAAAGGATATAGCCATGATTTACAAATTCAACTTCATCGAAAAGATGCTCCTAAATAAGGACATTATTGCACATCCGTTTACTGATATCGGAAGCAATGTAGGTCTTGCAAAAGCTTTAGGCGTTGCAGTCAAGTTGAAAATCACTGATCAATTGAGCAGCGAAGAAAAAAGCTCCGCTCAAATTGCCAAACAATGCTCGGTAAGTGAAAAAGGTGTAGAGCTTTTGTTAGACTGTCTTGAAGCAATGGGATACACCGAAAGAAACTCTAAAGGGTGGAAATTTACAAAAAGAGGGTTGAAGTTCTTGGACAAAAACTCTCCTGACAGTTTTAGATACTTTATTCTCTATTGCGACTGGCTTTTCAATTCAATCATCAGCCTCGAAGACACCATCGTTCATGGAAAACCATCGAAGATTAATTACGATGTCTTTGGAGAACATGAGTGGGAATTATACAGCCGTGCTATGATTGAAATTTCAAGGACAAATCTGAAGGAAGTAGCAGGTAAAATAAAACTTCCACCGAATACTCCTAAATTGATAGACCTTGGCGGTTCGCATGGACAGTACAGTATTGAACTTTGTAAAAGGAACAACAACCTGTCGGCTACCATTCTTGACTTTGAAACCGTCAGAAAATATGCGGACGAATGTATCCAAATGCACTCCATGCAAAGTCGCGTTCAATTTGAAGCAACCGATTTTATGAAAGAGGATCTGCCGCAGGGCAATGATGCAGCGTTACTTTTCAACATCATACATGGTTTGACACCCGAACAGAATCAGTCGTTGTTTGAAAAGATTTTTTCATCCTTGAACAAAGGCGGCCAATTAATCATTCTTGACCAGATAAAAGGTGTTGGCGGCAATAGCCAACTGTCCAAGGCGACCACATCATTTATGGCACTCAACTTATTCCATCAGGCAAATGGCAATGCTTATTCTTTTTATGAGGTAAGAGCATGGGCTAATGACGCAGGCTTCAGTAATCAGCAATTAAGAAAATTACATGCGCCTGGATTTGGATTAATCAGTTGCGAGAAATAATCCTGCACCTAACAACGGGCTGACCCAATGTGCTTTTCCCAAAGGGACGTCCGAAGGATTCCTTTAGAGGATTCCCAGAGTGTAGTACAAAACAAATTAGCTACAATAAATAGTAGCATTTTCATCACAACTTTATAGGAGAAACAATCATGAACACAAAGAAGCTCTTATTAGCTTGGTTAGCAACCTTTGTTGTAACCTTCGTGTTGGCTGGTCTTTGGCACGTTGTCCTCTTAGGAGATTTCTACAGGACAAATGACGTTGCGTTGGCCCGGGCAGAACAGAACATGCTCTTTGTAGCTCTGGGGCAACTTATTCTCGCCTTCCTGATGGCCTTTGCGTATCCGATTGGATACAAAGGCGGCTCGCCAGTAAAAGAAGGTTTTAGATTCGGTGCGTTGATAGGAATCATCTGGATGCTCCCCTGGTCGGTCCAAATGCACGGATTATGGAACTATCCATTGGCGGGCGTCGTAGTTGATTCCGCCTGGCATGTGATCCAGGAGGGGATTGGTGGGATTGTTATTGGGCTTATTTACGGAACCGGCAAGCAATGAGTGTGCTGTGGTCATGACAGGCTTAATGATTTTGCTCGGCGGTACGCAAGTTGGACCGCCGGCGCTTTTACGTTTCTACGTCTTGCATTGTATCGCCCTTCCACTTCTGGCTGTGGCTTTATGATTGTGCATTTCTGGAGAGTGCGAAAGGATGGCGGGATTTCTAGACCGTCAGAGAAAATTTAATAATTCTATATGTTAATACTAATGTGTTATAACTAATTATTATCAAGTGTAAAGAGATTAAAGACATGCTATAAAAAATGAAAAAAAATTTAGATATAGAAATTTGATGACTTAATTAACACTATTAATTACCCACAAACATAATATATACGAGGAGAAGTTATTATGGGGAAAATCTTTAGAGTCCTTTTTCTGCTGTTTTTAATATGGATAGCGATTGTTACCTTCGCATGCAAAGAGGAAATAGTAGCACCCCAAACTGGACAGATTTCACTCCTAACGAAGTATTCACTAACACCTGTTCTGCAGTTGAATCGACTGGGTGACATATATGCGACTCCCTTTACAGTCGATTCAATTCAAGTCACCCGGTTCAGGCTCGTACTGAAGCGAATCAAATTTGAAAGTGACAACGATAGTGTAGAGTTTAGAACCGCACCGATAGTTGTTGAGTACAATATCAGTGGCGCAGTACATGAAATCGATGTTTCTGCGGTAAAGTTTGGTACGTATCGAGAGGTTGGGTTTGTAATTCACCGTGTGAACAATTACGATCTTGACAACTTTACTCCAGCAGAGCGTGCTCTCTTTGCTGATTTCCTCGCAGGCGAACGGTATAGTATGATCGTCGATGGAATGGTATTCAAGAATGGGACGGGAGGTCAACCATTCACTTACCGCAGCAGAGTTAATGAAGAACAAAAATATGATCTCAATCCCCCACTCGTGATTACTTCCTCTAATCCCAATGTTACAGTCACACTACGCTTTAGTTCAAAAGGATGGTTTCTAGGGCTTAGTGGTGTTCTACTTGATCCTACAGACTCAAGTAATCAAGATATTATCGATCAAAACCTGAAAGCATCAATCAAGGTGTTCCGAGATAACGATCGTGATGGGGATGAGGATTAACTTTCCCGCAGGTCGTGAACCTGCAAGAGGTTAGAAAAGAAGGGAGATAAATCATGAACGCTAAGAAATTCTTACTTGCTTGGTCAGCATTCTTTGTTGTAAAAGTAACCTTATTGTTGTCTGGTCTTTAAAATTTTTTATTACATGGAACAATTCTTTCACATCTTGACACTCCCTGACAACATTCCTATCGCCGGAATGCTGTTGCTTGTATTGTTTTACTATTGGCTCGGCATGAGTCAAGCAGTAAAGAATGATAAGTATGGTGTCAATAGAAATATCGACAAGGTTCATTGCTGGCCCTATCTGACACGCATTGAATTTTTGGCTACTCTTCTTATCATGGTCATCTTGACCGTTTGGTCAATTACAATTGATGCACCGCTCGAAGAACTCGCTAGTCCCAGTAAAACACCAAATCCTGCAAAGGCTCCCTGGTATTTTCTTGGGTTACAAGAAATGTTGGTCTATTTTGATCCCTGGATTGCCGGTGTTATCCTTCCTGGTTTGATAATTGTCGGCTTGATGATAATCCCTTATATCGATACCAATCCACGTGGGGGCGGATACTATAGTTTTCATCAGCGGAAGTTTGCCATAATTGTATTCGGCTTCGGATATATGTTGTGGGTGGTACTGATCATCATCGGAACATTTTTTCGTGGACCTGGCTGGTATTTTTTCTATCCATGGGAAGCATGGGATGTGCATCGCATAGTTGCCTTAACCAATGTGGATCTTCCGTACCTCTTTGGTATTCGATCCTACTTTTGGTCATCGGTCTTTGGTGGAATTCTAGTGAGCGGTTACTATTTCTTGGGAGTCATTTTCTATTTTTACTTGAAGAAGAAGCATCCAGAGTTCATGAAGAAGTTTGGCATCATCCGCTACAGCATTGTTGTCTTTCTGCTGCTGACGATGTTAGCGCTGCCGATTAAAATGTTTCTCCGTATTGCCTTGAACATCAAGTATGTATGGGTTACACCGTGGTTCAATATATGATTGAAGAGACCAAACCTCGTGTTATCACCAAGAAAAAATCAAAGCTGGTTGCGCTCATTGATGAAGAGATATGTACGGGCTGTGAGGTGTGCATCGAATTTTGTCCGGTGGACTGTATCACTGTTGTGAGAAATCCTAATCCCGAAATTCTCACCAATGTCTGCCATGTGATTGAAGAACCATGCACAGGCTGCACATTGTGTGTGAAAGAGTGTCCTTGGGAATGTATTGCAATGGTACTGAGAATAATTATATGATAAGGATTTTCAAACAGCGAAGATTGATTCCGGTTGAAGAGCGAAGATATGGAGCGATCTTTTTTGTGTGTGCCGCACTATTGACGGTGACAACTATCTGGGCGGTAATTGATGAAGTCTGGGTGCGCAGACCCTGGAAAGCGTACCAAAAAGATTTCAATGAGCTTGAGCTTCAAAAGGCAGTAGTCGAACTTCGAAACGCTGAACAAACATTCCAGAGCATGGAAGTTCAATCTCGATATTCAGAACTCCAGCACAATTTACAGTCCGCCGAGGCTGCACTGGAAGATGATAAGTATCGGAGATTGACGAAGGAGTTGGAGGAAATTGAGTCACACATCGCTGAACTTTCCCGGAAACTTCAGTTTACTCGCAGTGAATCTGATGAAGTATACTATCGATACAAGACAGCACTTCATAGAAGTGAGAAAGCCGAGCGAGAAAAAGAACAGCTCGATCACTTAGAGCGAGAAAAAGAAAAACTCTCGGGTGAACTTGCAAATGCACAGAAGCGGCGTTTGACTCTTCAAAAGCAGATTCGTGGATTTGTCCAACAAATTGAGAGTCTAAGAGATAGTTTGACTACTCTGAGAGCCGATATTCTTTCATGGCAAAGAAAAATCGAAGCAATCAAATCACGATCAATAGAGATTAAGCAGATCATTCTGCTGGACTTTGACGATAATAATTTCGGTGGGAGAATCAGTCGTGTGGAGCGGTGTATGACGTGCCATCTTGGTGCTGACAAGCCAGGATTTGAAAACGAGAAAGAGCCATTCACACGTCATTCGTATCTGCTGGATCTCCATCCTGTCGAAAAATTTGGTTGTACGCCCTGTCATGGCGGACAAGGTGTTGCATTGACGGCGAGATCGGCTCATGGCAAGGTTGAATTCTACCACAATCCGCTGCTCGGAGAAGGAACTCGTGAGCGTCTATGCGGCAAGTGTCATGAAGATTTAGAATTTCCTGAGTCACCAACTCTTTCCGATGGACGATCATTGTTTGAGTCGTCAGGATGTCTCGGATGTCACAATGTTGAAGGGTATGTTAAAGTTCCGAACATTGGTCCACCGCTCAATCGGATTGCTTTTAAAGTGAAACCTGCATGGATAATGCGCTGGATTTTGAATCCGAAGAGTTATCTTCCACAAACAAAGATGCCGAATTTCCACTCTACGGAGGACGAAGCCAATGACGTACGAGCATATCTGCTGGATGCGAGTGAGCAAAAGCCGAAACCGCAGCGCATCACGGTGAGGAGTTTAGATGCTCGATGGATCCAGGAGGGAGAAACTATCTTTCGCATGGCTCGATGTATTAGTTGTCATCTCGTAGATGGCAAAGGCGGAACAATTGCTCCCGATTTAGTGAACATCACCACTAAGGTACAGTTGGATTGGCTCTTCGATTGGATTAAGAATCCAAGAGCGTATCAGCCCAACACTAAAATGCCTCGCTATCGATTCACTGACCAAGAAATCCTGAAGATCATTACCTATCTCAATAGTCTGAAAACTTCTGAAATATCATCGGAGGATGAAAACTTTGCTTACTCCTCTGGAGAAGTGAAGCGAGGTGAAAAACTTGTGATCGAGTATGGATGTCTCGGTTGCCATGATCCGGTTGGACAAGAAGCTGTTGGTGGAAAAGTCGGTGCCGACCTGACATTCTTTGGGGACAAACCAATCGAGAATTTTGATTTTGGAGATGTGACAAATATTTCCCGTACAAAGGAAGCCTGGATTCTCTCAAAACTCCAAAACCCCCGAGCGTTTGCTACTGAGAGAATCGCCCAGAAGATGCCTGATTACGGATTCGGAATAAAAGAATCAAGAGCTTTCTCAACCGTTCTACTTGGATTCACAGAAGAACATCCACCTGAGCCATTCATTCTGAGGCGACAACCCGAAAGCAGCTACATACCGCCGGGAGAATTTGGGAAGTTGGTTACCGATTTGAATTGTTTGACATGCCATAAGATCAATGGTCGTGGAGGTACACTTGCCCCTGACCTTTCCTACCAGGGAAGTCGTACTAACGCTGCATGGCTTAAGAAATTCCTGAGTAATCCGACGACTCTGAGACCAACACTTGTCGAGCGAATGCCGAAATTCAATCTCACCGATAAGGAAATCGATATCATCATAAACTACATGAGAACTACGCTGGTCAATGAGAAAGTTCCTTCAGAGTTCTTGAGCGGCGAAAAATTCTCTATGCCAGAGATCGAGCAGGGTCGAAAACTTTACCATGAAAAGTATCGCTGCCAGTCGTGTCATCAAATCAACTATGAAGGGGGAACGATGGGACCGGAGTTAGTCTCAACCGATATGAACATCCGTGAGAGGAGAACAGCGGGGTGGATCTTCCAGTGGATCAAGAATCCCAAAACGCTCGACCCAGCCACACTGGAACCTGTCCTGGGTTTATCTGATGAAGAAGCACTGCTCATAACGAAATATCTTTTGAGTTATTGATGGGTGATTTACAATTTTCTGTGCCAGAGGCACAGCCGACTCAGGCGGAGATTTCCAATTTGCGATTTGCTTTGGTTCGAATTTGTCTTCTGCTGTTTTTCTTTGTACTTGTCGGTTGTAAATCAGAAAAGAAGGTGCAATCAAATTTTTTTTCTGATAATTCGCTGTTGACACGAAGAGAAATGATTGGTGAGCGGCTTTATCAGCGATACTGCTCGGGATGTCACGGAACTACTGGTGAAGGAGATGGACTGCACAGTTACACGCTTAACCCTCCTCCAGCCAATCACGCCGATACAGCGTACATGAACTCACTCTCGGATGAATATCTTTTTGAAATCATCAGCAATGGCGGTGCATCTGTAGGTAAATCTACGGAAATGCCGAGGTGGAAGGATGTACTTGGGAGAAACGACATCAATAACGTGATCATCTATCTCAGAAAATTTCCTCTTCCGATAAGGAGATAATGATGACATCATAGTTAACACCCAAAACTACCCTTCCTTTATTAAATTGCAGCTATCACCCCAACCTGAATAAACTCTTTCACGCTTTTCGATCCCAAAATTTATTTTCTTGACGAACCGACTGCCGGTCTGGATCCTGTATCAAGCAGCTTCTTTAAAGATTTGGTTTTAAAGGAAAAGCAAAATAGAAAAACAATTGTTCTAACTTCACACATAATGAGCGAAGTTCAAGAACTTGCTGATTGAAACTGTAATTCCTTATTACCAATATGCTGAGTTCGTTAAGAAAATTATTTTTGCCAGAATAAGCGAAGTTATACAGTACAAAACAATTGCTGGAATAATCGGTGCTTTTGGTTTACTGTTTGCGGCAAGCGGATTATTCAGCAGCATGAGAACAATTCTCAATACTATTTTTCAGCTTGAAACTGAGGAACCGGTTCTTCTTGCCAAGCTAAAAGATTTTGCTCTTGTAATGCTTGCCATTCTTTTATTTTTTGTAACGACAATCCTAATGCCTGCATTCAATGTTCTGCGACAGGCAGCAAATAAAATTTACAGTATCCAATTTCTGCAATCAGGTATTGTTGAAGACATAATCTTGTCAATTATTTCACTGTTATTGATCTTCGTTCTTTTCTCAATTCTTTACTTAGTAGTTCCTAAGAAAAAAATTGGTAAGAAAGCTGCGTTTGTCGGAGCATTTTGGGCAGCGGTTCTTTGGGAAACTGCAAAACAACTCTTTGGATATTACATTTACAACTTTGCTGCTTTCGGAAAAATTTATGGTGCGTATGCTTTAGTTGTAGTTGTAGCTTTTTGGATTTTCTATGCGTCAATCGTATTCATAGCGCGGTAAACCGCAATGAATAGAGTATTCGATTAATGTAAAGGTATTGATAGAAAGATAAATTCATATTAAGTTGGACAAAAAAAATATGGAA